>OLRK01000066.1_pt1 | contig 121893 bp, 80 predicted proteins | sample 1672911 | NCBI WGS metagenome assembly OLRK01 (sample SAMEA3136736, study PRJEB25190) | human gut metagenome | biome: human gut; feature: human-associated habitat; material: faeces | place: Austria | collected 2013
ATATAATCTTTCCCGATTCATCTACTACACCTGCGGCAATGTTTGTGCCGCCTAAGTCTATTCCTATATACATTTTATCTACTCCTCCTTTATATTACTCATCACAGAATACACGGTATTTAACACATCTTTTTTAGGGATGGTGTGCCATATTTTACATAAGTGGTAACAAATAGAATCCGTATATTCTGAAATCAATAATACACATCACTAATATATCGCTCATCGCAGAATACATGGGTTTATATAATAAGAGGGAGAGAGAGTCTTATTGGGGTAACAAGAACTTCCGTATATTCTGAGATCAGCGATATATCTTTATAAAAGCACCTCTGCCTCTATACAATATAGACGGCAGAGGCACAATTACTGTTTTTTTATTTATTTACGAAAATGCAGGACACCTTGGCTGCATATCCAAAAGGCTATTCCACATAAACACCTTAATATCTACATATTCGCCGCCAAAAGCATTCGGAACGCTTATGTTTTCACCCGCCGCATTTGTCTTAACGTCTGATATATCCTTGATTGTCGCCTTTACAAGATGACCATTAGCTGTATATGTAGCAACTATGAGATATGCGCTGCCTTCAGTACGCTTTATTACATTTACAGTGCTGTCCGTTGTGTTAACTCCCTTAATCTCATAATCGTCAGTCTGGATTTCCTCCCAGTGCGCATAAAGAGTTGTACCGTTTAAATCTGTAACATTTTCAGGTGTTATTGTCTCTATCTTTTTGCCGCCATTCTCCTCTGTATACCAACCCTTGAACTCATATCCTTCTTTTTCAAGTGTTGTAAGTTCGGGCAAATCCTCTATTGTGCCGGTTATTTCACTGCTTTCTTCACCGTTCTGCAATGTTATTTTATACGTTACAATCTCCCACTGTGCATTAAATCTGAGTGAGCCTTGTATTGACGCAATATTTGTATATACTGCATTGTCACTTCCGTATTTATATTTTGTGTCGTCTCCGTCTACCTTCCAGCCTTCAAACGTATATCCTGCACGGATTGGCTCCTGCTCCGGTATCAATATTTGAGTGGTTGATTCCTGATCATATTCATTTGAATCACTCGGCTTATTTGTAACACCTGCTTCCGGAGCTAAATATGCAACGGTAAATTTACCACGTTTTATCCAGCTCGAATATATTGTTTTTTCTGTGCTGTCACCAAAGAACGCAAGCATTTTATCTGCTGTATTGAAATTCTCATTAGTTACAACATTACCGCCGCCGTTTGGTTCGGTACGCCAATTTGTAAAATTGTAATCCTGACGCACAGGATTTTCAGACGGTAATTGCAGTAGGCTTTCAACTGTGCCTGTAAGAGTTGTATTTTCTATGCCTGTTCCTTCCTGCAAATCAAGCTTTAATGTATATGTTTTAGGCGTAATATTTACTGTTACCTTAACCGCTTTATCTGGCATTATAAAGCTATATTTGCCCTCTGTTTCTGTAATAGCTTGGCTTTTTCCGCCTTCCGGCTGATATGTAACGCCTGATATGTCATATCCGTTGGGAGCTGTCGCTGTAAATTCAACAGGATTGCCCTCCGTTGCAGTTTCAGGTGCTGTGATTGTACCCTTTAAGCCTTCGGGAATAACTCCCTCTGACACAAATTCTGATGTGATACTGCTTGTAACTTTTTCCTTTTCCGTTACAGTTGCCTTGAAGGTAATCGGGTTATATGCTCCGCCCGCTGTCTTTGGAACAAAACGGAAAGTATGCACTCCTTCACCAAGAGTCTCGGTCGGGATTTGAAGCGTAGCCGTGCTATCAACTGCGGTAATAGTATAATTAGTGATTTCTGTGTTTGTTTCACCGATAATCTCGTACAGCTTGTTTGCTTCTTTCCATACGTCGGTATAATCGCTTATCGTAATTTCTATGTTCTTGCCCTTTGGCGTATTACTAGCGCTAGATAGGCTTGGCTGTATCTGGTCAACGACAGTCTTATAGAATTTACTGAACATTGTCGCGCCTTTTGTAGTAGCACGCATATTGTAAATTCCTACAGACTGATTTGCTCTTGGACGGAACTGAATGGTTACTGTACCGTCATCGCCTATTGTTTTTTCGTCAATAAACTGTATCTTTTCCTTGCTTATTGCTTCGCCCTCCTCAAGATTTTGATTTGCAAGGAAGCTCATTGTTTTGCCTTCCGCATTATCCCCTTCAAGCTTAAGCTTAATTTTCAAAAGCGTCGACTGAGAAATGCGGAGCATTCCTTCCTCGTCAGCGGCGCTTTCTTTTAATGACTCCGGCGCCACAGTTGCTTCCGGTTCATTTGCAACCGTCGTTGTCACCTCTGCGGCAGTAATACTGCCCGCCTCAGCAAATGCCGGTACGGTTAATGCTCCCGCAAGCATTAAGGCTAAAATTCCTGATAATACTTTTTTCATTTTTTACTCCTCCTCTTGATTATCTTTATTAAAATCCAACGATACACTATCGCCGTTATTTTCTATGTTTAGTGCGTCCCCGAATATTGCCTGTACTGTTGACAATGTAACATAGGTTCTGTCATTTACAAGCTCCGCCTTTGGTAAATCCGTATGCTGTTTTGCGTTAACGTAAATATTACCGCTGCTCATATCAAAATACGTGCTTGTATACGGATAAAACAAAGATACCGTTTTAGTATCGCCGTCCCAGTAAATCTCCGCTCCGACAGCTTCGGCAAGCGGTCTTATCGGTATCATAAGCTCGTCTTTTAAACATGGCGGTGCGTCTATTTCCCTTTCTTCACCGTTTATGTATACAGCTGAAATATCCTTTTTAAATTCTATCTTATCTTGTGTTTCAAGCGGTTCAAAATTGGGGAACACATTGTAGCCGCCGACATATGTATCTATCCCCTCCGCACTCATTCCTGACAGACTGAAGTTCTCTTTGTCAAGAGTAATTAGATTTACACTTCCCGCAAGAAACCGTAGAGGATAATAATCGTCTGAGTTCCACAACGCATCGGGATTTTTCGGAATAAGCGTGAAGTAGAACAGCGGTCCGTCGCGCAGCACCACATTGTTTTCACCACTAAAATCAACATAGCTTACCGATACAATATCACCGTTTACAGATGCTTCTATAATATCCGTATCCTGCACAAGCATTGTTTCATTTGTTCCTAAAAGCGGTCTGCCGCTTTCATCAGTTTTGAGTGTGAATTGCTCCGTATTGTATGCAAATTGAAACTCACATCCGCATAATCCATCGTTATCCTGCGGCAGATTTTTTGTGTAAATCGGGACAATTATTTCATTCGCTTCGTTCATGCTTTGCGGCGCAAAAAACACGCATGAGTTTTCTGCCGCCAATGCAGTTATCGGCATACTAATGATCACCGCAATTAAAGCCATACATAATTTTTTTATCATTGTTATAACCTCCGTTTTGTTACAATATATCGCTCATCGCAGAATACACGGTATAAATAAGAGGGAGAGAGGGGCTTATTATGGGGGTATTCACAATAATCCGTATATTCTGAGATCAGCGGTATATTATTTACTATATATTATATATTACCTTTATATCGAAGCATAAAATACAACGCTCAATCTTGATCATTCGCATATGGGTCGTAATACCCTGCGTCCTTTCCGTTTATCGTAACAGGATAAACATACGCGCAGGAGGCGCTTCCGTCGGGATTAAACATACTCAACGTTCCCCTGTATGACGCCTCGGCTTTTTTCATATACTCATTATTTCTCGTAAGCCTCGCATAATCATAATAAACATTTGCGGTAAGCGAGCTCCAATAATGAGGAAAGGTATCGCCGTACATTCTTTTTTTACCGATGCCGAAGCTGTTGCAAATGCTGACATACAAAGTATTCGTAAATGTTTTGAAGTCAAAGGTCACAGATGCGCTCAAGGTCATTGTATCAGAAAGCTCTTAAGAATTATCTATCATCTCTTAACCACTGGTCAACAATTCAATCCGGAACTTCTGGTATAACCCATAAAATCACCTTTTGTAATTCACCTTCCACTGAGGGGTTATTTGTCGTGCCACAAAATCTACAATTGTTTATATATTTTTAATGTTCATACCACGCTAACTAAATTTTATGTTTTTTTCAAAAAACACTTGATTTTTATATAGTTAGCTCCATACTATATGACGAAAATGCGATTTCCAAGAGCGCACTTCGTAAATCGTCATCTATATCCATTGCCATTATCTCCATAGCGAATTTTTCTATGCTATGTTCGTCTAAAAGTCTGTAGATCTTCTCTTTCATATCATAGCTATACTGCGCTTTCAGCAATAAATCAAAGATTTCAGATTTGTAATCATTGCCTGAAATTTTTACTTCGTCATTAAATTGTACAGCTATTTCACCGTTTACATTTCCTATTTCAACAAACATGCTGCCGTTACGATAATGCTTCTTAAATATCTTTTCCTTACCGTCCTCGGTTACTGTTATGTCACAATCCTCGATTTTTCTGAATTCCATTATGTATCTTCGGTCTTTTACAAAAAGGCTTTCATCTCCGTCAGGCTTTGAAACAGTAAATTTTTTGCCCCATTCAAGCTGCATTTTTGTGACAACACAAGCTCCGTTTTCATATTCATTCGTGCAGCCGTCGTCCTCGTACATTTCAAAGGTATTGTCCGCGCCTGGAAAAATAACTACATTGAGCGTTTTCGGATTGCTTATATCATTTACCGATTCCGTTACTGCCATCGGAATAATTCCGCCTGCCTTTACAAGCACCGGAATGGTATCAATATTTCTGTGCATGATATGTCTGCCACCCTTATATGAATGCGATGTGAATAAATCAAACCACATTCCGTCTGGAAGGTATACGTTTACACTGCCTCTCAGTGTTACCTCGCTCATAGGCGATGTAATCGGCGCAACTATCATTTCCGAACCAAACCAGTATTCATTTTGATTATATTCATAAGCCAAATCATCCGTAGAATAGTAATAGAGTGGCAGCATAAGCGGCAGACCTTCCTTATACGCGCGGTAGTTCATTGTGTAAAGATACGGTATCAATCTATGACGAAGCCGCAGAAAATCCGACATTGCCGATTCGGCTTCCTTATTATAAAGCCATACCTCTTTAGACTGAAAGTCATTGTTTGTGCTATGCAGACGCATAATTGGAGAAAATACTCCAAACTGAACCCATCTGGTTACACGCTCATCATTTCTGTCACCGTAGATATGACCGCCTATATCATGACTCCACCAGTTATAGCCAATATTTGATGCATTTGCCGTAAAATACGGCTGAAATTCAAGACTGCCCCAAGTGCAGAGAGTATCACCGGAAAAACCGATAGGATATCTGTGACTTCCCGCTCCTGAATATCTTGAAAAAATCATAGCACGTTTGCCTGTTTTCTTCATATCAAGATAATGATAATGGTTAAGCATCCACAGCGGGTCAAGTCCTTTTATGCGCGTTGTGTTTCCCTGCTGCCAGTCCATCCACCAGAAGGATACTCCTTCTTCCTCCATAGGGTTTAATACTTCCTCAAAGTATGCTTCTAAAAAGTCAGGATTCGTTGCATCAAATGCCACACGCTCGCCATTTTTAACATCAACACCCATGCGTGCGGCTATCGCTTCATATGCCTTTTCATGTTTTGCTATTCCCTCTGCGGGATGCAAATTCAATGTTACCTCCATACCCTCGTTATGGAGAAAATCCAAAAATGCTTTATGGTCGGGGAACAGTTCATCATCCCATGTAAATCCTGTCCAGCCTGAGCCGCATTCAGGAGGTATTTTTGTAGTGTGCCAATCCATATCAATAACTGCAACAGAAAACGGCAAATCTTTTTCTTTGAATTTCAGCATGAGATTTTCATATTCCTGCTGCGTATACTTATAGTATCTGCTCCACCAGTTACCAAGCGCATATCGTGGAATCATTGGTGGATTACCTGTTAATTTATAATAATCGCGAAGCGCATCAAGATGGTTCGTTTTATACGCAAAAAGATAAACGTCTGTCGCTTCATTGCGAGGCTCTATCCAGCCATCATCCGTTAATATAAGGGAATGGCTGTCGTCAAGCGATACTATGCCGCGTCTTGACATTATTCCGTCCTCCAGAGGGCATGCTCCGTCTGCACCGTCCAAAGTACGCGCTGTTCCTTTAAGATTGTCCGCATCCATACCGAAATGCCACGGCTGAAATGATGTACCGTTTTTGCCTCCCAAAATAGCAGATAAACTATTTTGGGAAAACTCTCCGCCGCAGTATGTAAGCTCTAAACACTCGGTTTTTATCGTGATTGAGCCATCTTTTTCAATAACCGTAAATTCGGGCGTGTCAAAATCGCGATTAACAACCACCTGTGTTGCCCTGTCCTCAAAAATTCCGTCAGCATTATATTCCATTCTTATCAGGGCTGGCGTAAGTACGGTAAAACGCCAGTCTTTACCCTGCACCACAGACTCCGCCCTACAGTTTCCCGTTGTTTTGTATTGATATTCTTTTTTCATATGATTACTCCTTTCAAATTTATCCAAGCTCACTTCCCTGTATTGTTTTAATATATATAATTTTATTCAAATAATGTAATGGGTATAAACATGGTGCCGACACTTCCATTCGCTTTTAATTCCAACATGAAATCATTACGCCCATGCTTCATTGTATGGGGGTATAACAAATTCCGCATAGTTAATCGCAGAACCGCCATGCGCCTGATCTAAAAATATTGCCGTTTCCCTGCACGGAGATACATCCCATTCTTCCGGCATCAAATGCCATTTTACAGTAACCCAGCGCTGACGGCGAAGTTTATTGATTATCGTAAGAGATATCTTTTTCTCCTCTTCCGATTTAATATGTATGCCGCCGTTATATTTTACAATTTCATCAAATATTACCCCTTGTTTTTTTACACTCAGCACATGGTTTTTAATCTCATCACGGAAGGTAGTACGAGCATATATCCCCAGCTTTATATCTTGTCCCTTGAGCTGCTCTCCACTGTTCATTATCAATTCTGTTCCACATAAAGTAAATTGCTCCGTATTGTATGCAAATTGAAATTCACATCCGCATAGTCCATCGTTATTCTGCGCTAGCTTTTTCGTATAAACCGGAACAATAATCTCGTTTGTCTCGTTCATACTCTGCGGTGCAAAGAATATACACGAATTTTCTTCTGCCAATGCCAGCACAGGCATACAAACTACATAATCTTTTTATCATTTTCTATATATCTGTTTCATCACTAATATATTGTTCATCACAGAATACACGGTATAAATAAGAGGGAGAGAGGGTCTTATTCGGGTAACAAGTTGCCGTATATTCTGACATCAGCAATATATTATTAAAATTTTACTATGTACTTTTTAATATTGTTTTAAACAGCTCAAAAGCAAATAACCAGTGCATACTTTCAGTTGGATGATTTATTTTATTTGACAAAAGTTTTACTGTGTCAATGCCGATTTGCTCCATATCCTTCCATATTTTATAGCAATCGCACACCATAATTTTATATTTGTCGCATATCTGACGCGCACATTCCATATATTCATCCATTACTCCATTATTTTGCCGTTTTGCAGTTTCCTCCATCAGCTTTATAATTTCAGCGTTCGTTTCAAATTCATAAACACGGCTATTAGTCATATTGGGTGTCATAAATATAGTTTGTATCCCATAAAGCTTTTCAAATATTTTTTCCAAAGAGTCTTTATATTCTTTTATTCCGTCTATATCCTTCGTACTATCGTTAAGTCCAAAGCATACTATAACCATATCAGGCTTATGACAAAGCATTTCATCTATGCGAGCCAGTCCCATAGTCGCTGTATCACCGCTTATTCCGTAATTGAGTATATTTACTGATGTGTCTTTAATACAATATTCAAAAATCTGCTGAAGCTTTTTTGAATATGCTTCCCATGGTCTGTAAACAGGCTCAAACGTTTTTCCCTCAGCCACACGCAATTCAAAACATCCCTGCGTCACGCTATCGCCAAAAAAAGCAATAGTAACTGGTTTCTTGTTTTTTATTTTGTCCGCCAGCTTATTCATAGACTCATCTCCTTATTATTATCATTCCGCTTACAGGCACATTAAATTTTTTCAATGTATTTCTCAAAAGCGTACCTTTTTCAATAATTTTACCTCTGCAATTCAAAATATCATATGTTCCATCTATATTCTCTGCATTGATATAAAGCGCATCTTTTTGCGCGGCATTTACATATACTGCTTCATCAATTCCGCTTTCTATATTCCATACCACACCCGAAAAATCAACCGCAACAGCACGATTGCCTTTTTGGGCATATGCCATTGAATACAGCATTTCGGGCTGATATACATGTAAAGATCCCTCTAAAAGAACATCACAGTATCTATCGCAGAAGCTTAAATAAAATTTAAGCATCTCCATATGTTCAGCCGGTATATCATTAAGCTTAACCGAAATCTGAGGCACGCTGAACAATACGTTTGTTATTTGCCTTGCCGCATTCTCCGAGCTCCCCGACATATCCCACATCAGCATATCGCTATGCACAACACCGCACCCCGACATCATTCTCAAATCAAGAGTTCTCATTCTGTTTGTCAAAGCATCATACGGACAGTCGCTTGCTCTGAGCATATTGCCGTAAGTCTGCATAAGCGGTCCTATATAATTCTGACGAAACTCTATCAATATGTCAGGTTTTATCGCTCTTAACCTTTTCAATATATCGCCAAGCAACTTTTCTATTGCATCCTCAAGCTGTTCTGTATCCATTTCTGAATTGTATTCATTTGAAGATTCCGTCATACGCAAGGAATCTATAAAATCAAGCTTAAATCCGTCTATTCCCCATTCTCTAACTGCATTTTCGTATATACCCGTCAGGTAATCTCGTACCTCACGATACCTTGGGTCAAGCACGCAATAATCATTATCGGCGCTGTCAAGAAATTTGCCTTTAAATTTATTCCATGCCTCGGAGTATTTACCCACAAACGGAACACTGTACCACAGGATAAATTTCATTCCCGTACTATGTACTGCGTCTACAAAGGCTTTCATATCTCCTATTCGTTTTATCGCGGGCTTCCAATCACCACAATAAGCATATCCGCGTTCGCTATTGTCCGTCTGCCATCCGTCGTCTACAATCACCGCGCGCATACCGAGCTCATATGCTTTTTTACATTCGGCAACAACCGCTTCTGTGTCTATGTTCTGATGGTAACTGTACCATGTGGAATACATAGGATGTTTTGCTATGTCCGGAACGCTCATATCCGGCAAATTACCTGATTTCCGCCACCACCCTGAAACATCACGCATTATGTCATAAATACGAATATTCCGCATATCAAGCCTTATAATAGTTTCATACGAGCTTCGCTTAGCCGTCATACAGGTGAAAAATTCTATATCCATCTCAATAGCTGCATTTTCCTCGCACACCCCACATTTTATCGAGATGGGAGTTTTAAAGTCCGCTATTGCACAAGTCATGCTGTTAATACCATCAGCTCCGTATAAGCACTGCACAGGTGCGCCGAATGCCGCGCTCGATTTACATTCTGCCTTGCTCCAGTCAAATCGTATATTCCTTATGTATTCGGCAGTCGGACTCCATTGCGCAAAAACATTCTCGGATTTTACATAAAATTTAATTACAACAGGTTCAGGATTTATTTTTTCCTTAAAATCCAGCCTCAATTTCAGTAGCTTAATATTTGCTTCATTACTTATATCGCAAAGCTCATAATCATATTGCGTGTAAATCTTAATGGTATTTTCATATAATGACATACTTATATCTGCTCCTTAATGATAAATTTATTCTCCCCTGTGCGGAGTTTTTGTCCGTTGTAAGTTGCATTTACATTTTGAGGAACCTCAACACATAAATTCACAGCTCCATTTTCCCGTTTCCATTCCACGGTAATTCTGCCGTATTCAGTGCTATAATAACCGCGAACATAACTTAATTCTTTTACATAATATGGTTTTATATCAATCCTATAACCGTTTGTATTGTCAGGCTGTATTCCTATAATATCTGTCATAAGCCATGCCATAAAGTGCGAATACATATGATGGTTTTTGGACTCTGTCATATTCCACCTTTCATACAATGTTGTTGCGCCGTTATTCAGCCAGTTGATATATGACGGAAATCCCTCGGCAGTTATTATCTTATACGCATATTCCTGCAAACCGCACTTGCTCAAAGCCCTGTATAAATATCTCAGTCCGACCATTCCGCAGTCGTGATGAAAATTCTTCTGTTCTACAAGCTCTTTTAACTGTTTTTTCAACAGTTCAAAATCATCGTATATATCAAAATATATAAGCATTGCAGCCGCTGTCTGCTTATTAACGCTGCACCTTCCGTTTGTCAGGTATTTTTCCTTTACCCGCCTGACTGCATATTGCTCTTTTAGCTTAATTTCATCTGTATTCATACCGTCAAGCTCCTGTGCAAGCAGCAATATTCGTATAAACTTTATTTTTAGCAGAGCGTTTATAAATACTGAATCGACCTTATCATCATTATCGGGAGCCGCCCAGTCGTCAAGACCGAAATTAAGGTTTCCGTCCTTATCCTCTTGCATGTCCAGATAGTCCAAATATCTTTTAAAATACGGTATGCTGTCTGTAAGAGGCTTTTTATTTCCCGTGTGTAAATACAGTCTGTACGGTATCTCAAACAAAACACCGTCCGATACAGGTCCGTTACCCCAATGATAGCCCCAGCCTGCCGTCGGAATAATACCGGGCAGAGCGCCGTCCTCACGCATGGCGTCATGAATATCTGTAAGCCATTTTTCAAATACTCGCTCTGTTTCAAAATTTATAAGCATCTGCTCAGTCGACGACTGTGCGTCATTTGCCCAGCCGAGCTTTTCACGCGTAGGGCAGTCTGTAGGCATATAAAACAGATTTGACAGCGTTGCATTTTGTCCCGCTTTAAAAAGCTTGTTTATCCTCTCGTCAGAACACTCAAATCCCGTTCTCGTTTTTACAGCCTGATGAACAAACACTCCCGATACGTCATTTAAGGACGGATTTTTTATTCCGCTTATTTCTATATACCTAAAACCATGATAAACAAATATCGGCGACCACACAAAGTCCTTACCGCAGCAAATAAATTCATCGGTCTGAAACGGTGATGACGGATAGTATTTTTCCATATCATTAAGCTGAAGCGAATAATCCTCATTTATTTCCTCCGCATATCTAATAATGATTTTATCACCGCCGGTTTGATTTGTATGAAGCCGTATGTAACCTGAGATATTTTGTCCTATATCAAAAACATACTTATCGTCTCCCGACTTATACATTGCTTTTGCAGGCAAAACTCCACATTCCCTTATCGGTTCACATTCGCAAGGTCTGAAAGCTCCTTTAGGCGGAGTATTATCCTCTGCCGCCGCACTCCATTTGCTGTCGTCAAAATTATATTCTGTCCAGTTCTCAGCATACAGACGTGAATCAAAATGCTCGCCGCACCGAAGCTGATTATATGTAATAGGGGAGTTTATATTGTATTTCCACGAATTATCACTTTTAACAATCGTATTACCATCTACACCAAGCTGTATAATAAATTTAGGATTGTCGCGCCATTTTGCTTTATCATAGTCCCAAGCCGATTCAATCCCCTCGTTATACCATCCGCAGCCGCAGATTACCGCAAGGATATTTTCTCCCTTATTAAGCAGATTTGTAACGTCATATGTATTGTACCAAAGTGTTTTGGAATAATTACTCACAGGCGCAGTAAACAAATCCTGAGTTATTTTTTTGCCGTTCAGCCACACATAGGCATAACCAAGACCACATATGTTAAGCTTTGCTGATTTTACTGTTTCTGATAAAACAAACTTTTTTCTGAACATCGGAGCGTAAAATTTGTTTTTATCAAAAGGAATATCAGGCTTTATAAAAGATATTTTTTCAAACATATTTAATCCTCTTTGTCAAGCAGTTCAAGTGGATAATCCCCCAAACGCTCCACTTCAAAATTATTCGCCTTAAACTTTTCATAATCAAATTCATTAAGCTCGTCAATCGCCAGCTTATGAAATTCATAAAAATTCGGCCACCATTCATATCCGTCGCCTAGATTATGATTTAAAAATGCGTCCGCTATATCCTTTCCCATCTGCGGCGCGACATAAAAAGCTCCCATTGCAAGCACATTTACTCCATTCCCTGTAATTGCGCGAAGCGCCGCCGGTACACTTTCGACCACGCCGGCATGAACGCCCGGACATTTGCTTGCCGCAATATGTATACCCATTCCCGTGCCGCAGAAAATCAGCGCTCTTTCAAATTCGCCTTCTGAAATTTTCGCGCCGACCTTTAAACCGATACGGTGAAACATTTCCGGTTCTTTTTCATCCGCTGATTTTACTCCGATATCAGTAACCGTCCATCCTTTTTTTCTAAGATGCTCCGCTACTACTTCTTTAAGAGGAAAGCCCGCAAAATCCGCACCTACAAGTACCTGCTTATCCTTTACTTTTTTCATTTTTTCGTCCTCCCTAAACTTTTTTTATTTTTGATATTTCATTCTGTATTCTCGCGGGGTAATTCCCACATTTCGCTTGAACACTACCGAAAAGTAATTTGCATCCTCGTATGCAACCTGCTCGGCAATTTCTGAAATTGTATAATTAGTGTTTGCAAGCAGTTTTTTTGCTTTTTCAAGACGCTTATTAGTTACATATTCTATAAATCCCTGTCCTATATAATTTTTAAATAGTTTGCTTAAATACTTTTGTTCCAGATAAAAATGTCCGGCTAAAAATTTCAATGAAATGTTTTTACAATAATGCGAATCAACATATTTAACTATATCCTTTATTTTTGACTCCCCATTCAATTCTATTTTGTCATCTACACGGCAAAAATCACACAAATCCACAAGTAAATCTCTTACTGAAAAATTAAAGTTATCTTTATTATTCAGTTTGTCATTAAGTTCTTGTATTAAATTCTCCACATACTGTGTTAAATGATTGTTTTTGTCAATAATATCCTGTATTCCGCTTAAAAGCTTTTCTGTCCATACAGTAATATCCGAAAAAACTATCTTTTCTTGTCTGAAGTGCATATAACTACGTCGTATCTCAATCTTTGCCGTATCTATATCATTACTTTCCAGCATCATTATGATATTGTTATATACATCGTTATAATACTCGCTGATATAATGTGTTACGGTATCGCAATACTCCTGTATAAAATTTTTTTCACGAATTGTGGAATTAAGAGCTGTTCTTGCATTGAAATATACTTCTGAAAATTTCATATTATGGTTTCCATATGCAAATCCTACGCAAAATGCTTTGGACAGTTCTGCTTTCAGACTATCAAAACTTTTAATTTTATCTGCTGTGATAAGCATAAGTTCTTTACGATTTATAAACAAGGTGTACACATCACCTATGCCCTTATTTACTTTTTCATAAATTTTCATTTTTTCATCAAAATCTGAAACGAAATCTGCCTTGCTTTTCATTATATACAGATAATAATCTTTAAAATCTATTAGTCCTTCTGTCGAAATATCTTCATTAATTAACATATCAAGCATATATTCATTTTTGCCTATCTTTTCAACTAAATTGCTTCGTGTATTATGCTGTATATTCATAATACATTTAAGAACAGCCACTTCAAGGTCTGTCCTTGAAACAGGTTTTAATAAATATTGAGCCACACTTATATTTATAGCTCTTTGAGCATACTCAAATGACGCATAACCGCTTATTATAATTACTTCACATTTTATGTGCTTCAAAATTTCCTCTATCATTGTCAAGCCGTCAACATTTTGCATTTTAATATCAGTTATTATTATATCCGGCTTATATTTCATTGCTGATTGAATCCCTTCTGACGCACTGCAACACATATCGACAACTTCAATGTCAAAGTTTTTCCATTTCAAAAGCTGCCTTATTCCTTCACGCGCATTTTTTTCATCATCAACTATAATCAGTTTATACATGATATTTTCTTCCTTTTCTGCTTACAGTTTTATTTTAAATCTCCTTATACGGGATTTCTATCAGAACTTGTGTTGATTGGCCGGCTTCACTGAAAATATCCATAAATACATTTTCTTCTCCGTAAAATAAAATCAGACGCTTATATAAATTTTGTAATCCTATATGGTTATTACTGCAACCCTGATTCTTAATATTTTCTTTAATCTCTTTAAGTTTCTCTTTTGTTATTCCAACTCCGTTATCTGCTACATTGATAATAATCCGATTATCATGTTTTTGCGCTATAACTGTTATAAAACCATCCTTTCGCTCCATTGGCTCTATTCCGTGCTTTATGGCATTTTCAATTAACGGCTGTAAAATAAATTTAACAACATGGCAATTCATAAGACTGTCATCTATATCAAATTCATACTCGAATTTATCTCCTATCCTCATATACCATATATCAAAATAGCTTTCCGCACATCTTACTTCATCAGCCAAGGAAACCGTTGTCTCTTGTGAAAGATTATATCTTAATATCCTTGAAAGACTTACAACAACGTTTTCTATTTTGTCGTTTTCTTTATTTATCGACATCATACGCACAAGGTCAAGCGTATTATATAAGAAATGCGGATTGGTCTGGTTTTCATACGCCATAAGCTGAGCATCCTTAACCTGAATTTCCATTTGCATAATATGATTTACCTGCTCATCCAGCTTTTCAATCATTTTGTTAAATTCCTCGCCGAGCAGTCCAATCTCATCATCTCCTGAATATTCTACTCTGCTCGTCAAATTTCCGTGCCGGACATCCTCCATACACCTGAGCATTTCGCTTATAGGCTTGCCATGATGCTTATATATTTTATTTACAATCAGTATCAAAACAATTGAAAAACCTAAAGCCATTAACAAGAATTTTAATATAATCATATAAATTCCGTTGTTAATTGCAGTTTTATTCATTAAATAGCAATATGTCAAATTGAAATTATTTGACTTCTCATAATACAACTGATATTTATTGCCTTCATACGCAAAATTATTATCTGAAACACCCAGCTCTTTTGTATTTCCTCCCTTAAGACGGTCTTCGTTGCTCAAAACAATATTGTCTGACATTCCTAAAATCAAGAAAATATCTTTGTCCTTTTTTGAGTGGGAACATATATCAATCAGCCTATTTTCATTTATCATAATGTGTATATAACCTATCGGCTTCATAACAGACGAATAGGCATATAATTTTTTGCTTAAAACAATACTTCCGTCGCAATAATTCCACACCTCTTGCCCGTCCAGATTGTTCATTGTATCCAGTTCTTCTTTATGAATATGATGTATTTTTTCTTCATTCCAAACCCCTACTCCAACTTCCATTCCATCATTATCAACAAAACATATTCCGGTTACTCCGCTTACTTTATCAGAATAATTCTGCAATTGCTGCGCCAGATGATAGGCATATATTTCTTCATTTCCATATTCATATTTATTGTTTATAACTGTTTCGATATCCGCTGAGCTTACACTGTGCAATATATTAGAATATTGATTAAGCTCAATATCCATATTATCACGGACAGCCGAGGCTATATTTTTCACGTAATCTCCCGATACTTTTATAATATTTATCGCATATGAATATGCGCTCACAACAAATATTGCGGTTATCGCTATACAGAAGGTAACCATATATACCAAAAACAGCTTTTTCCAAAAAAATCTTATTTTTTTATTCATGAGTATACCTCCTGCATAGCAATTATAATTGTTATCTGATTTCCCGACCGAGATTGGTTCCCGCCGGAATAACGGCAAAAATATATTTATTGAGCCTTTTCATACTTTCCTCCACGCATTTCTAATTCGTCAAGTCCATAATTATTTTCTTTTGTGAACTTTCCGTCAGACTCATATTCTTCAAGCCACATTTTATAATTTTCATTAAGCTTCTTTTCCATATCGGCATAATCAAAGTTTTGTCCCGAAAGCAGCTGCATAACTGCATCTGTCGGGGTCTGTGCCATTTTGTCGGAATCAAGACACAAAATATTATCAACAGGAACACTGCCGCCTTGGAACGCTTCAAATATAGGGTCTACATCAAGCTCTTTTACCGTTGGAATTTGCTTTGTGCTGTCAACAAAAATCTTATACTGTTCCTTTGAAAACATAAACTGAAGAAAATCAATAGCCGCTTCTTTTACAGCAGGGTCTTTTTCTGCCGATTTAGTAACTGTAAGTGACTGTACCCCTCCAATTACAGGATTTCCGCATACATATTCACTGTTTTCTTTTGTAAATAACGGAAGCTTAAATGCTCCTATACGAATATTTTCTTCATTTTCCATAAAGCTTTGAATATCCCAGCTTCCTGACATAAGATGTGCTGCTTTACCTGTAAGAAGTTGAGATTTTGCGGCAGCCTCGTCAAAACCGGTTGCATTCTGACTGTACTTTGCATACTTCTTAACTTCATCCCAAAAGCGCTCCTGCAATTTCTTATATCTGCCGGTGGTTAAATCAATTTTTCCATTTGAGATTGCCGCCGCTATTTCATTATTTGAAACCGCGCAGTCACCGTTTATATTTATATTGTTGTCTGATAAGAAAGCATCGCCCAGCAGTCCTGTATTCAGATACCACATAAACCATACGACCGCGTCCTTCTTCTGTGCCATAAATGCAATAGGATTAGTTCCGTCTTGTTCTATAACCTCACAATTATGGATAAATTCATTCCAGGTTTCAGGAATTTTCAAATTAAGCTTTTCATATAAATCCATATTGTAATAATATGCCACGCCTAAATCAAACAAAGGCAAAGCCACGTGCCACGGCTGAGTATAATCGGTTGCCTGTTCAAGCTTTCCGTCAACAAAACAATCCTTCCATATTTTTTTGTCATATGGATTTTCGCCCTCCAGCGCTTCCTTGAGGTCAACTGTCAATCCCTGCTTATATTGCTCGCCTATAACTGTCGCATGATTGCTTTCAATTGTAGGAGCCTGATTTGACGCAAATCTTGTCTTTATCCATTCCTGATATCCGCCTACTGGCTGAGATATTAACTCAACCTCTACATCGGGGCGCACAGATTTATAGTTTTCAACAATCTTTGATAATGCGTCCTCCATCTCCGTGCCTGTACTCGGCTCCCAAAATGAAAAGCTTATTTTCACCTTATCAGAAGCCTTTCCCTGTCCTCCGTCACCACCGCAGCCTGCCAAACTGATTATTGTCATAGCCGCCGCCATTACTACCGCTGTTACTTTTTTTAACATTTTTAAATCCTCCTCTTTATAATATTGTTTATTCTTTTACCGCACCCATGGTTGCTCCGCCTATGTATATTTTCATTGTGCATACAATCAGAGCAATCAACGGAATACTTACAATACAATACGCCGCCATCTGCAAGCCGTAATCCAATCCATACTGACCCGCAAGCTGATTAAGTCCAACCGGAATTGTGCGCATCTTATCTGAACTGAGTACAATAAACGGCCACATAAATTCATTAAATTTTGAGAAAAATGTCTGTAAAAATATTGTTCCCACTATTGGTAATGATATTGGTAGTACCATTCTCATAACTATCCTGATTTCGTTTGCCCCGTCAATCCTTGCCGCCTCAAATATCGAATCAGGAATTCCTTCAAAAAACGAACGGGACAAGACTGTTGCCACAATTGACCCTGCTGATATTCCGGGTAGTATTACTCCCCAATAAGTATCATTAAGATGCATTGACAGCACATTCAAATACATTGGTATAAGCAAAAGTCCGATAGGAATCATCTGAAACATCATTACAACAGTAAATAATACTTCCTTTGCAGGCAATTCAAGCTTAGCAAATGCGTATCCCGCAAATACAGACACAGCTATAACGCCGATACATATAGCAGGGGTAATAATAAATGAATTAACAACATATTTGCTTATTACGCTCCATGCTTTAGAAAAGTTCTCCCAATGCGGTGTTGAAGCAAAGCCCCAAAAATTTGTAACTATCTCATTTTGGTCTTTCAGAGATGTAACAATCATTATGTATATCGGTGCAATAGTAAGTATCACAAAGAATATAAGTATTATTTCCGGTATATGTGAGCTTTTTCCCTTTTTTAGTTTTTTATTTCTCATTTCCGTCCTTCCTCCAATCATATCTTTTTTATTGTTCTGACTGCTGTTATATTTTGAACACTGTAATTGTAACCATTGTCCTCAAAATGGTATCCGTCAGGCAGTTCAATTTCACATTCTGTTTCCGGCGGACACTTAACCTTAAGCTCTATGCTGTCACCATTTCTCTGCCATTCTACGCTTACCTTACCGCTCGTCAAATTATGATACGCTCTCGCAAAATTAAGCCCTTCAATAAACATAGGTCTGATTAAAACGTTTTTGCTGCTTTTTACATTTATTCCTCCGACATATCTGATAAACCACTGTATCACATCGCCTAAAAAATGATGATTATATGACTTTTCTCTGCTCATATCTCCCAAAACAAAATGTTCGGGAAGAGTTGTCGCGCCCTGCTTTACATAATAGCCATAGGAAGGGAACTCCTCATCCGTTATCATCTTATATGCCGTTTCAGCCTCACCAAAACGAGCTAAAACGTGAAATATTACTCTTGTTCCAAGAAGACCGCAGGTTAGCTTATAATTATCACTCTTTAATATTTTCATCAATTGTCCGAAAGCATATCGTTTTTCCGCCGCTGTGAAAATATCAAAATATATACCCATCGCCTGCGCTGTCTGGCATCTGCTTTTAATTGTCATAGTGTCGGTATTAAGGTATTTTTTTCTGACGGCAAAATATAGTTCATCTCCGAGATTTTTGGCAAAATCCGCATTATGGTTAAGCCCGGCAGCCCGAAACATCTTTTCGCTTTTTCGGCATGTATCAAGGACACAAACACTGTCTGTAAAGCCTAAAGGAACAATATAATCATCGGAATTTCTGCATACCGGTCCGAGGTCGCCTAAACCTATTTCAATAATGCCTTCTTCATCTCTTTGCCTGCATATATATTCCAGATAAGACATCATAGCATGAGCATTTTCCTTTACGATATCCATATTGCCCCGATACTTGTACAGCATATACGGTAAATTAAACAGTACACTGTCCCATATAGGACCGTTTCCCCATTCATATCCCCACGTATCGGTAGGTACAATACCAGGAATACTGCCGTCAGGATGCTGAGCGAGCCTGATATTATTGAGCCACTCCCTCCAGCTCTTTTCAGTGTTCATTGTCATAATCATATGCTCCGAGGACACTGACGCATCGCCCGTCCATCCGTTCTTTTCTCTGTGCGGACAATCGGTAGGGAAATAATAAAAATTCGCCCTGTCACTCCGCCTCGCAATCTCAAAAATCTTGTTTGCTATATCATCAGAGCATTCAAAACCACCCGTTTTCTCTAAATCAGAACTCATAACAAGATATGTCAGCAGGTCATCATCAGCCTGCTCCTCTGTTATTCCTGAAATATAAATATAACGAAAACCGTGATATGTAAACATTGGTTCAAAAATTTCTTCTTCGTCGCTGTGAAGTATGTAAATATCACGCTGGACATATCCGTCCGGATAAAAATTAAAATTACCGTAATCCGGCTTATCGCCGTCAAGATACTCAGTACATTGTATATCTATTCTCTGTCCTGCTCTTCCTCGTATTTTCAATCTGAATATACCGGCATTATTTTCTCCGAAATCATATACATACCCGCCTGTTCTTGTCGGCGGCGTTTCCTGTGTTTCTTTTCCTTCAAGCCAACTGCATACATCCTCACGCGGGGAATATTTGGCAAGCTCTCCTTTATAAATCCGTACCGCTTTTATTTCTTTTATAACCCGTATAGGTTCAGCCTCGCATATCTTTGCTTTTCCTCTCGGTCTGTCAGCCAATACAGGGCTATGCCATTTATCATCTTCGATAAAACCTGCTTCATTCCAACCTTTTTCTTCAAGCCTGCTGTCATAAAATACTCCCGAACGCAAATCATTAAATGTGATTGCTCCTTTTTTACACTTAAAATCTGAAGCATCATAGTATTCTGTTTTATCAAAACTTTCAATTTCTGCAAAACATGCCAATTTAGGCGATGCGTTAAATACATTCTTATCAAAATCCCATACGCATGTTTTGCTGTTTCCGAAACCGTCTCCGAGCATTATACCGATTACATTTTCGCCGTTCTGCAAATACGGCTTTATATCATATAAATCGTAATACGTTATATGGTCGGGATTGGATATATACGGAGCAAGATATCCTTTAGTTATTTTTCTTCCGTTTACAAACAAATCATAAAAACCTATACCGCATATACTTATTTCCGCTCGTTTTATATGTTCAGGTACTGTAAAGCTCTTTCTGAATATCGGCGCCGCAACATGCTTAAAATATGTTGAACGCTCTCTATCCTCACATACAAATTTATCTGATAATATCATTAGCTCTCCTTCTTTCTTCTCATTATAATAAGGCTGAAAACAAGGGTAATAAGAAACAATATTACCGATATTGCGCACGAATATCCATACTGGCTGTTTCCTGATGAAAACGCCATTTTATACATATGTAACCCCGGCACAAGCGACGCATTATTGGGACCTCCGTTTGTCAGAATTAAAAATCTTTCATATTCCTGTATCTGACCTATGAGAGCTAATGTCAATAAGGTTTTTAGCTGAGGTGCTATAAGAGGCAGCTCCACCTTGAAAAATGTCTTGAATGTGCCTGCCCCGTCAATCTGTGCGCTCTCAATCATTCCCGGGTCTACACCCTGCAGAGCAGATGTGGCTATAATATAATTAAATCCCGAAATCCACGGAAAGCCTATAAGCACGATTGCCCACAATACAAATTTTTCTGTACCTAAAACATTGGGAAAAGTTGCGCCAAACCATTTGAATATATGTGCAAAAGCGCCTATTTCGGGATAATATAAAAACTTCCACATCATCATTGTTACAACGCTTGGTATAGCCATAGGCAAAAATAACAATACACGGAATAAATACTGCTTCTTTTTACTTTTCACCATCAATGTCAGTTTTGCCGCTATTACCGAAAAGCTAAAGCAAAATACCATAGCAAACAGTAAAAATACCATATTTTTTAGCGCTATGGGGAACTTGCTATCCTTTGTAAATAAATCAATATAATTCTGGAAACCTATAAATTCATTGATTGATATTGCGTCATATTTATAAAATGATTTTGCTATACCCGTAATAAACGGCACAAGCATAAATGCCATCATAAAGACAAACAACGGAAGTATGTACAATAAATTATAATATTTCCTATTATTTCTTAGTTTTTCATTTTTCATATCATTTCGCCTTTCCTTACCACAAGGCCTTTAAGCATTGCTTTTTATTATTGATTGTTATTCTTAAACATTCTTTATTTATTTTAATTATACCATTTACTATTTTTCATTTTAATAGATATTTTCGTTATAAATCTTTAATTTTTCTCAAATTTAAATGTGTATACTGCTCAAATGCAGTATACACTTCTTATTTTAATTTTAATATAGTATAGCTCACCGCACCAAGCACAATTTCTCCTTCGGAAATTTTAATATTTCCGTTTTGCATAATCACATCTACACATAATTCCATTTCAAATCTTTTATCTTCATTTGAAGGATTTATACATATTAAATACTGTTCATTTTCACTCATTCTTTTATATACAAGTGGATATCCGCCATTTTTTCTGTTTAAAAACTCAATACCACCACTTGCAGAAAGCGCCTGAGTAGTTTTTCTCAAAGCAATGAGTTCCTTAACTTTATTAAGCAAAGAATTTTCATCAGCAAGCTGTTCTTCAACATTGACTCCGTTTTCATTTACCGGAAGATATAAAAGCTCCTTTGCTCCATCGGAAAATCCGGCATTTTTACCCTTCTTCCACTGCATAGGTGTTCTTGAACCTGTGCGTGTAAAACCGCCTTCTTTAGATGGCATATCCGGAATATATTCCATTCCTATTTCATCACCGTAATACACAAAAGGTATTCCCGGCATAGTCATAATAAATGCAAAGATAACCTCAAGCTCCGTATTTGTTCTTCCGTAACTTATTCTTGCAAGGTCATGATTACCTGTAGGAATGGAAATAAATCCGCGGTCTTTTGTTTTTTCATATTCGTCAAGATAATCATTCAGAAATGTTTCTATATTACCGTTTCCTCTGGTGTCAAAAAAGCTGTTTCCAAAGAATATTCTCGGGACATTCCTCTCATCTTCCGCTCTGAAAAGACTGGTATATGCAGGAAATACCGCATGAATAAGAAAATCAATATGAAATCCCGCCGCTATGGCATGACTCGGATGAGACCATTCAGAAATAAGTACGCACTCAGGATATTTTTCATCAAAAATCGTGCGTATTTCCCTCCAAAATTTGATTATGGCTCTACCGTCATAATCATTTTTTATTAGAGATGCCGCCAAATCCACACGAAAACCATCCGCCCCAAGCGTTATCCAATATTCCATAATATTGATAAGCTCCCGTTTTGTCTCGCGGCAGTCCGGATGCTCAGGAGGTAACTGCCATGACGGTTCATCAATATTTGCAAATCCATAATTCAGAGCCGGCTGACAATAGAAGAAATTCTTCATATATGCACCGTTACGCTGAGCATATCCGCCTATACATTCTCCGTTATAAATATTTAACCAATTATCTGTCCAAACATATCGGTTCGTGTATTCGTTTTTCTCAGTGCAGCAAGATTTTTTAAACCATTCACACTCTAATGACGTATGCCCCGCGACAAGATCAACACAGATTTTTATACCCTTTTGGTGAGCGATAGTACAAAGCCGTTTAAAATCAGCATTTGTACCATATCGTTTTCCTACCTTATAAAAATCGGTTACATCGTATCCTCCGTCTCGGTAAGAGGATTCATAAAATGGATTCAGCCATATAGCCGTAAATCCCATATCTTTTATGTAATTAAGTTTCTCTGTTATTCCATTTAAATCACCTATTCCATCACCATTGGAGTCATAAAATGATTGAGGATATACATTATAAAATACAGCATTTTCAAGCCACTTTGGTGTTATCATTTTTAATTATCCTCCTTTTTTGTATTGCATATTAATTTTGCGCGACAATTTTATATATCGCGCAAAATTCACTAATTCTTATAAACTACAATATCGTATATCCATTCTCTATCCATTCTTAAAAAGATATCGCATCCCTCCTCTATATCATCAACAGTTCCAAGCGACGCTTTCGAATTCTTCAGCGATCTGTCATAAACATATATATTTGAGGCAACACGGGAACACTCTCCCCATATAGTATCATCTTTAAGCTCTGTAGTCCCGTCAAGATTTAAAGCAAACCGCTTTGCGGTTGGATAGCTCCTGCAAACTTTACCTATGACTTTTCTTGTATTAGAATAAAAACCACCCTCATCTTTATACGTCAAATTACTTTCATCCAACAATAGCTTTTTATTAATAATCTCATTATTCGAATTAAGAGTAATTTGAATAATATCGCCCTCTCCAAGCTCAGAAGCGTCTACTCTCTTATCAAACATATACTCAACTGCCTTATTTCCACAAAAACCTTTAATCTGTGTTACAACTTCATCATTATCATTTACAGATGAAAGTATTTCGTCTATCAATAAAACTGAAGATCCTACAAAAGGTTCTGTGGAGTATGTATCAATTTCTTCAACAACCGCTACTTCCGGACAATTCTCATCTATAGCATAAACTTTTGCGCTATAGTCCTGTCCGTCACGCAGATAGTCACAGGTAGTTACACGATAAAGCCCTTCATCGTCAAGATTAGCAGGGATTGAAAAAACCAGCGTGTCTGTAAGAAAATACGTTGAATTAAACGAACGGTTTGCATATAGATATTTCCCGCTCAATTCTGCAAAATTCATTTCTTCTCCGCTTGCATTACTTACTCCTGTCTTAATTTTGCTAATAAGTCCTTGTGAATTGAGCGTATACGCAATCAACTGAGGTGTTAGCTTATTTTCACCGCAAAGCTCCTCTTTTTTTAGGGAAGTATTATTGAATTTTACTTTCTTTGCAAGTTCAAAGTTTTTCCATTCTCCTGTTTCAGTAAATACTTTTATGCCGGCTTCTTTCGTATTATTATCATACCAAGCATTTGTCATATATCCATATGAATTACTTTTACTCATGCTATATTCCGCATAAGCAATTCTTCCTTCATAGTCAAGTCTAAAAAGATATGTTGAACCTGCACCGAAATCAGTGTTCGCAAGATTTTTACCGAACTTATATTCTGTTCCGTCTATAACAACGCCTTCTTTATCCGCCCGTTCAATTATACCTGAAACATTTTTTGAAGATATCAGTAATTTGATATACTCTTTGTCCTTTGATACAATAGCCTTTATAACGTCACCGGTTTTAATCTGTGAAAATCCGATTTTCTCATTACCGTTATACATTTCGATTGTTTGTTCGTTTTCATCAAGTATGAGATTCTCACCTTCGTCAATCATATTGTATACTGTTTTTGTATTCTCTGATATGCGCTGGACAACAACCGTCATATAATCAGATATAAGAATTGTATCAATTTTTTTATCGCCGTCATTGTCAATAAGTGTTACATTTCCGTCTTTTGGTAATAATTCTGTATCCGTAATTTCAGGGTATGCTTTTCCATTATATATATAGTTGCATATAGGCGAAATTTTTATTTGTTTTTTCTTTTTATTGTTATAAAAAATAAATTTCTGTTTTGTAGTTGTCGGGTCAATGTCCTCGCTGTCTATATTATATATGGTATTATCATTTGTCGGACGAATATATATAAGTTCATAATCTCCATTAGTGTCTTTATAGTAATATGATACCTTTTGACCGAAGTATTTATTTGCAGATGTGCTTCCTTTCATATAATTTACATGGTCAATACATACGCTGTCCTTTGAAACAGCGCTTGCTCCTGTATACGAGGTTATTCCGTCATCGGTAAGAATGCCCTTGCCCGAATATATTTCGCGATGTTCTAAAATTGTTTTACCCCTGCTATACTCATTATTCGTTGATTCCATAACAGGAATATCCAAAGCATTAACAATCAATCTTGCCATCGCGCCTCTTGATGTATCCTGTTCACCTATACCATCGAGAAGTCCAATTCTCGCCGCTTTCGTCTTATACCCTAAAGGATATGCCAAGTCACCCATATCATAACCTAACGCACAAACAAGCATTTTCACAGCTTCGTCACGCGTTATCGCCCTTTCAGGCTCAAATTTGCCGTTTCCTGTACCACTAATTATACCAAGATATTCCGCAGTTGATATATATCCTGTCATTTCTTCGGTAACATCTGTAAAATCGCATTTTCCGCTTGATGATTTCGCCATTTCATCATAGCCTAACATAGACACAACGCATTTCACAAACTCTTCACGCGTCATTATAAAGTCACCTTTAAACAGTTTATCAGTATAGTTATCCATAATTCCCAAAAGTCTCAGCAACGTTGCATCTTCCTCATAGGCTTTACCAACTGCATCAGGCGCGGGATCATCCGGATTTGAAGTTTCATTTTTTATTATAATTGGCTGTACTGTTACGCTATCCAGATAAACCTTATTATCCTTCATCCAGTTGCCGAACATAACACCTCCTGTTATAGGCATTTCTTCAGCATCTGTATCCGTAACCTCAAGTTGCTTTTCCCCATCAAAATATATTCTAAGCGTCATTGACTTGTCAGGATTTCTGATTGCATCAATAGATATATCATGCCATTGTGAAGCATCGGCGTTTATGCTTCCAGACCATCCCTGTGCAAAAAAATCTCTTGACGGGAGAGTTGGATTAAGTCTCTGAATTCCAAACCCGTTCGAATTGTAATAGATAAGATAAGTCTGCGATCCTCCCTGCGATTTCATGCGAAAAAGCATTGTCGGGTTTCCCTGCGCAGACCAATCCTTTGTTTTTAATCGAAATGTCGCCCTATATGAATTCTCCCAGCCCAGCTCGCTGACTTTAGGATTATATGTGACAGTTTCCTTTTCGCCCAATACAACGGCATTGGTTCCTTTAACGCTTTCTATTGTCGGGTTTCCTTCTTTTACCCAATTACCAAACCCTGAATCAAAATTCTCATTAAGTAAGTCTGTACCATATTCTACAGCTTCTACACAAATTCCGGAAAGAAGTATAAAAAGCGCCGACAAAATTGCAATAAATTTTTTCATTTTATTTTCTCCTTACTTTGCATAATTCATATATCATTTTTGCCGCTTGTGCCCTTGTAACCATTGCTTTGGGCGCAAAAATTCCTTCGTCCATACCGTTTATTATGCCTTTTTTATACAAAAGCTCGACACTGTTTTTTGCGTAGTCGGCAATTTCATTTTCATCGAAAAATACGGAATATTCTCTCTCGTCATTCGCATCTATACCAATTATGTTCATACATCTTGCGATAACCACAACCGCATCCTCACGGGTCATTGAATTGCCCGTACCAAATAAATTATCAGAAATACCGCTTATAATACCTGTTGAATATGCAGTCTTTATATAATCGTAATACCATGTATCAGGCAACACGTCATCAAACGCAAAATCTGTATCACCTTTAAGACCCGAAAATTCAACTATCATTTTAGTAAATTGTTCTCTTGTAACATTATCTTGAGGGCTGAATTTTGAATCACCCATACCATGAACAATGCCCTCTTTGTATAAATATTCCACAGCTTCTTTTGCCCATTCAAAATTCTCCATATCAGAGAACAAACTTGTCGTTACCGTTTCCGAAGGCTGAACACCACTCTCCATTCCTCCTTCAAGAGAATTCGAACCGTTCGGTAATTTCCAAGAAGGCTGACTACCCGCCATAATTCCTCCTGAGGAACCTGCACCTCCACCAGAGCCGCTGCCCGCACCTCCTGCACTCGGAACTTTATAGGTTTCAAGCTGTGCAATAAATTTATCAACAAATACTGAAATGCTGTCCGCACCTCCCTGCGGCAGACTAAGAATTGTCTGTTCGTTTACAATAATCTGCATTGTTGCATTATTCGCATAAGCTGAAAACTTTGCATTAGCTTTAATCCCCATATACTCGGCATACTTTTTTACCACATTTGTAAGCGATGCCTTATTCGCATTTTTTAGCTCACATACTACTACTCCGTCTTTCATAGCCTTTTTAACTTCGGATATGTTATTGTACTTTTTATGCTTAAGTATGTAATCTAAAACAAAATTAAATGTATTAGTATCCTTTGAAATATCAGTCCCATCAACAACAAAACTAATGTATCCACCACTTTTAAGTTCTGCCGAAAGTTCACTTACACTTGTTGAATTATTTATCAAAGCTGTTGCAAACGCATCATTATACTTTGTTTGAAATTCAGAAATTGCGTCATATGGCTTTGACTTAAAAATAATTTCCGCAATATCGCTCTGCAGAGTAGTATATTTTCTATAACCTTCAATGTTTATTCCCATTGATTTAAAACTGTTTTCATTAACATCAGCAAGTAACAGTGTTTTTATTTCCGCACTTGTTTTTTTCTCATTGAGCGTTTTTAACAAATTATTTTGATTTTTCAAAGAAACATATTCAAGCGGCTCGCTTTTCTTTTCAAATCCTTCAGATGCAATATTTACCGTATATGAACCCGTTGCATCATAGTCTTGCATGAACTTATCAGGCATATTAAATACCACAGAAAAATCTCCAGCTTTATCACATATCACTTCATCTGCAAATACTACATCCTTATATTCTGCAGCCTTAACCGTTTTTGAAACAAACACAGAAACTTTGCTGTCAGACGCTGCTGTACCGCTTACTGTTATTTCTGTACCGTTTCCTCTTATGTTTACATCAATTCCTTCAGCCGCCTGAGCTGGGAAGCTCAGGCAGAGAAAGGCTAATATAAATAATAAATATTTTTTCATAAAAATTGTCTCCCTTTTTATTTACCTCCTATACGGATATACGCTATTTCAGCGTCCATATTTCCGCCTACTTTAAATCCTTTTTCGTAAGGATGCAATGACTTTGAATACTTACTTGATACTTCTTTGCCATTGATGATCAGACGCTGTGTGGCACCGTCATAGCAAGCTATAATATGATACCATTCATCTTCAACCGGACAAACATCAGTACTGCTCAAATCATTAAGCGATTCATCCGAAGTTATGAGCAAACGTATCTGATCATTGGCCGGCATATAACGAAATTCAATTTGTCTGTCTATAAATCCCTTGCCGGATATAGGTGAAATAATTTTTTGTTCCGCCGGATCGTGCTGTCTTAAATCGTTATACTTATATACAATCTCAAAGTAAACTTTATCCTTGAATATGAGATTATCGCCCTCAAATGTTAGATAATCTCCATTTTTCAGAACATATCCCGTTCCATACGGATTTTCAGCTCCGTGACTCGTAAATTTCACACCCTCAGGCAAATTATTAGGATCCATATTCCAGTCGACAACCATATTGTCGATGTTATATTCAGTTTTTGCCTCTTCAGCTGTCATCATTTCCGGATATTGCATTCGTGTCACTGTCAAAGTATCATTCATCTTCATCGGCTTTATGCCGGTTATTGACACTTTAAGCTCCGCTCCGCTGTCTAAAATGCCATCTCCCAAAGGCAATTCAAAATCGTAATTTCCGAGAATCTCGCTCTGCTTTATCGGTATTTTAACATCAGCAGTTTTTCCGAAATAATTTCCACTCACAGAAATTTCTGCTGAAATTTCTCCTCCGCTGTAATTTTCTACACGAACAGTTCCGTTGATTTTTTCCGGAAGTGATTCAAGCGAGCTATAATTTTCCAAATCTATCTTTGTCTGCACCATTACAGCATCAGTATCCGACACAACACCTTGGCTTTCATCGGATGCAGATATTTCTACATACGGAATAATCTTTGAGCTCTTAACTTCCATTGTGCCGCCAATTGCAAGTTCAACAACCGGATTGTTCTCATTATTTACATCAAAGTACGGATATGTAAACACAATTCCGTTCGCTGTCTTTCTATAAGAAAGCTCTTTATTTGTTCCATCCGGATAATGTGCTGTCAACTTTGGATTATCAATATCTGTCGGGACGCAAATCTCAAATGCCTCTGCTGTTGTAAGCGCATAAATCTCTGCGCCTGTATCGGTTTTCCGCGTCATTATTGTTTTCGCATCATCAAATGCATGACCGTTATACTCGTCATAAATTCCGCCGTATACCTTGCCGTCTGCCGATTTAAAGTCAAATCCGTATTTCGCTATAACATCATTCTTATTTCTATAAGGTGTTTCTGTAAGATTAGCGGTGACTATACTACCCTCATAATTTGCACGCTCTATGCCAGTAGATTCGTCATACTCTATCTCACTCATAAGCTCTTTTCCATACAGATATGGTTGAACAACATCTGCCATCATAGCGACATTCCTAAACGCTCTCCATTTACTGTCGCTTGGGTTACTCTCCGACTCAATACCATTTTTCAGATGAATATTATATAACAATGAATATGAAAGCGACTTATTTGATGTCTGTCCCTCGCTTGTAGAGAGATTGTGAGGATACTGCTGAATATATTTTGAAAAGAATAATGGGAATATGTCTTCGCGCGTACGTACTATATTTCCGCGCCCATTCATATATCCATCCATAAGTGTCTTGTTATCCAGTCCCCAACGTGCATTATACATAAATCCCGCAGTGTATGGTACTCGAATTGCCGAACCAACTTCTGTAAATACCGGATTTCTATCCGAATACCACTTAAATTGTTTTGCTATAGCATCATACATATCATCTGGCGATTCTGCATCGGGATGGAAATCATACCTGTGAGTATAGCTTGTTATTGCGCCGATTACGTTTGTAAAGAATGTATTAGCGCCCATACCGGTCCACTTATCAAAATACTTATGATACTGTTCTTGCGCCTTCTTTGAAGACGGCGAAGCAAGATAACCCGGTTCAATCCAAATACCTTGCTGTGGCTTTCCATCAATTCTTACCATAGCTAAAGACGTTTCATCTTCAACTCCGATATCCTTTGCAAAGTCACTGCCCTCTGTATAGTAATATATACTCTGTCGCGGCAGGAACATCTGACCTAAATCATTTGTTATATGCCCAATGGCATCGGCGAGTTCTTCCTCTGTTCCATAAATCTCACTCGGTGGGAAATAATTCGGGAATGGATCGAAATAATCCCCGACTTCATTTCCATTCTTATCGGTTCGCTTATGCATTGTCTTGTTTCCAATATGATGCATAGGCATTCCCGGAAGTGCGTCAGCAAACTTCTTCATATCTTTGAATTTCACAAATGTTGAAAACAGCTGATAAGAGTGCGGCATCTTATCTCTGATACTCTCCTGCGCCTTTTCATCAAGAGTACGCATTTGAGGATAGTTAGATTCACACCATTCAACCGCTGCATCTTTAAGTGTGTCATATACGCCTATTGATACCTTCATAGCATCTCTTGACTCACCCTGTTCCGCCCAAACAACGGTGCCTTTTTTGGTGGTGAAAAAGCCTTTATTTTCCTGCGGTCCTTTCATTTCTGACTGCGTTGCACGGATTTTTTTGTCACTCTTGCCATACTCTGGCTCCACATAGTGAACAAAGAACGGGTTATCACCGTTTACGATAAAGCCGTTAAACATATATCCTTCGGTATACTGCTGAAAATTTACATTCTCATATTCTATGGCGTATCCTATCTGGTCTACAATAACGGTGTTATTTTTAGAATAATTAACCCTCCACCCCGTCGGCGATTCAATAAACTGGAGTGGATATTCTGATTTATTTTTAACCGTTGAATCAATATACACATTCTGACCGGAAAGTGTAAAATACATAGTTACATCAGAATCTTTATGTGAATAATCGATGGTAAGCTTACCCGTATTTTCGTCATACGAAGTACCTGTAACCTCTGCCTGTAAGCTGGTTGCTGTACAATTTCCCATATCCCATCGCTGACCGTAGCTGATCGGAAATGATGCTTGTGAGGTGTCCACCCAATTTGTTGCGTTTGAAGCCCTTACATTATTGTCTACATAGTAGCAAGTCCAAATTGGATTTTCATCACCCAAAATGCTTACCTCAGAGCCTAAAATTTTCATAAATCTGATAGCCTTTGCATCAGGTTCCAAGGCAAGAATTACATTATCTTTTGTGTAAATTTTACTATTTACCAACAGCGTAGAATCATATGTAATATTGAGTTTCTTTTCTTCATCATCATATGAGACCGTTGCGCCAAAAGGCTCCAATACGGCTCTTACCGGAACGTATAAGACTCCGTTTATAACCTGTGCCGTTGCTTGCATATCCACTTCATTGCCGTTTACGGTATAAACAGAGGAATTTGCAGGAATTTCAATTTTCATTCCGTATTTTTCCGCAACAAGCCCGCTTTCTGTATTGGAAGTAACGGTAACTTCTGCAAGCTCTGCTACTTTTGCCGCATCCATAAGTGCTTGTGTTCCTTCCATAATAACAGTTGTATCAACCCTGTCATCATTAAAGTACACATCTACCGCCTTTTGCTTTCTGCCCTCGGCATACAGCTTATACATAGGCTCGGTTATTGAAATGCAGTTGATTTCATCTATGTATGGACGAACCTCTCCCGTACATTCTACAGCATAATCACCGCGAAGATATGGTTTGTCTGCATCCTTTACACTCGCAACAAGCTTTCCGTCAAAATATGCATTCAGTGTAACTTCGCCTTTTTCATCATTAATTGTTTCAAAGGCGACCTCATAATAATTCTTTGAAGAAATATTCATTTTAGCACTTGTTGCGAGTGCCGTTACAACATTTGACGGTGCAACCTTTTCTATAACCGCGCTGTTGTCATAAAAACGCAGCCTGTAACTCATATTTCCCGCCTGATAACGACTGTATATGGAAAAACCGTTACCGTCTTCTGCATTCCAGTCGCTGTTCTTCATATTAAGAACAACTGCGCTGCTGTTGCTCTGCTCTTTTTTTGCAAATGGATACACTATTTTTGAATATGCGGAATATCCCTTTGTTGTCATTACGTTTTTACCCTCGTCAGCCTGCACAACCCATTCGCCTGACGTATCACCCTTTGTTTCAACAGGTCTGATTTCATCTGAATTTACTGAATATACAGCACCGCTCTCAAAATTTTCATAATAATACGAGGACTCTGTTTCAAGCGAAACACTTGCAAAATAAGCTGTAAGCCCATTTGCATTCACACTTGAACCCATACCCGAAAGTGGGGTTGCATCATATACAGTCATAACAACCGCATTATTCATCATAGCGCGAATAATTCCATCCTTCACTGCAATTTTAACATTATTCCAATCGCCTAAATCTACCTTTTTTTCTGCAAGGATGGTATTATTCTTTAAAATCTTTGCCTTTTTTTCTTTCGGATAGATTAACAGCCTATATGCACCCGAATTGTCCTCCGCTATTGAAAGTCCGGCATAGCTGCCTGAGCTTGCATCTGACATACGTATATCGGCAGAAAAGCCGTACTCAACGGTATCTGTTTCTTTCATTGATAGATGTGCATTCTCCCCTGAAAGCTTAAGTACATCCTTTCCGTCAATCTGCTCAACGGTTGCACCATTTGAATTTGATGCAATCGTTCGAGAATCAAAGCTCTCAGAAAACAAATTATTTTCTCCCTGATAAGTGAAGTTACCTTCAGCGAAAACACTACCGCAAAACAATATCCATGCCGCAAGCGCCGCTGTTACTATTTTGATTGTTTTCTTCATATAATCTATGTCCCTCCTCCTAATTATTCCGTCTGCTGTGCCGCCAAATTTGCGACTACGGATTGGGCAATAGGAATCATTGTATCCCAGCCGTCCCACGCAAATACTTTCATCTTAGTTGCCGCACCTGAATTGATTTTCATAGTATACTCTTCCTTTTTGTCCGCTGCCGTCTGAGGATATGTAACAGTAGCGTCAATAATTTCATCACCATTATAAAGCGCAATGATGAACATAGCTTCAACCGTTTCATAACTCTTATTATCAACAGTTAGCTTTGCTGTTATATCTTCATTGGCAGCAAAGGTTTCCGGAGCTGATATATTTGCTATAACATTCCCTGCCTCAGGGTCTCTGATTGTGATTGAATCAATTACATTTTCTCTGTCATTAGTGGTAACAATACTGAAACCTCTGCCGTGCGAAGCCGCTGTTAGCGGATATTGGTCCAAAAGCGCTTTTACATCTGGATCATTTTCAGCTAAACTCTTCGCAACCGAACCGTCGTCAAGATAGTTAATTTGCTCCACTCCGTTTACTGTGTAACGTATTCTTACCGCATCCTTGCCCTCAGCCGTCTTTTCATCCGTAAGTCTTAATTTAACTTCAAACATACTGTCGTTGGGAACTGAAACCGTACCCGGAGTATTTGCCAGTACTGTACCCCATTTTGCATTAAGACCAAGTGTTGAAGTTCCTCCGTTATCAATATAATAATTGGCATTGGTTCCATCAACACCGCCTCTTATGTACATTTGTGATAAGTCTGTTGCATTTGTTTTCATCTTTATAGTCATTTCAACATCATCCCATGAAGCTGTTGAATTTTCATCCGCATAAAGACAAATTTCTGTTTTATTAGTCGTTGTTATCGTTCCGTCATTATTCAGTATGACATTCTTAACACCCGATGTACTGTTTCCCACCTTATATGCCGACCAATCTGAGTCGTAATTAAATTCTTCAACAAAATAATACGGTGTTCCTGTTACAATAACGTTATCAAACTTAGTTGCAAGATTATTACTCTTCAAAGCTACCGAACCGTAAAGTGTATTTTCATTTGTGCTGATAGGTGCGTTCAAAACTGCTTTACCGTCAACTAATATTATAGCCGAGCCATCCTTTACACTTATACCGATTTTATGAATTGTATCTGCCTCAAAAGCTGGAATTTCTTTGCTTGCAATAGTACTCGCTGTTCCGTTTACCATTGACTGAATAAAAACGGTTCCTTTGTTTTCTTCTGATGCATGAGGCGAATATGCACCCATTATGTAGTTATTCGCATTTACATATCTTGCAATGATTCCTGCATAATTTTCAAGAGATGCATTTGACGGCATTGAATTAAACTTCACGTCTGTTTCAGCCTCAATATTTTTCCAGTTCTTATCGCTTACAACAAGCATACCGTTATCATTCTCGGTTGTTATATAGTATTTATCAGCATTTTCACCTACTGTTACAATTTCTGTATTTGTCCAATTATCCGTGCTGTTAAAGCTCTCTGTATAAATTGACTTGTCACTGCCTGTTATATCCCTTAATTCATAAGATTTAAGAGATAGCTTAGTAACCGATTGTGTTGTTGCTAATTCAAAACCTCCTGCAAGAATCCTATTTGGCCACTCTTCGGGATTATATGTAACAGGCGCGTCATCTTCCCATTTAAGATGTTCAACGTCGTCTATGTACAAAGTCATTGTAACCTTGCTAAAATCCGAATTAGGTTCTGTAACCACTCTATATGTATGATACTTTCCATCTTTAGCATACGGTCTGAAGCCATAATTATGCCCATAGCCATCGTTCTTTACCGCATCCTGGTGCTTATTTGCACCATAATTGTCGCCTAATGCATATCCGTCGCGCCAAATCCTTGCGAGATACGTTGCGGCGTTATTAGCATTCACACATGTTCTGAAATGCAAATTCTCCCATCCCATATTTCCACCACTTGCATCGACGTCATCTGGACCATTGTCTATTCTCATAACAAATGTGGCTTCTGTTCTTGCAAAGTCTGTACCCTTATCGGAATACTCCCACTCGCTTTGTCGTATCCGTGCTGTCTGTACACCGCTGATGAGCAGTGAATCATCCTGCGGGGTATATGCACCATCGGTAAAAGTGATGCCATTTGGGTCGTTTTTCCCATTACTGTCTGTCATTATCCATCCTGTATTCGCAAACTTTTGATGCAGAAGCGTATCTTCCTCTCTTATATTTAGATTGGTGATTTTAAGCTCCTGACTAAGCGTTTTAAACTTAGCATAATTGCTCGTTGCTTCCTTATTGAAATTATCAATTCCCGTATAGTCCTGAATTAAAGTAATTCCGTCCAGTTCAAAACGAACAACGCCGTGTTTTGCCTGAAGCGAAATTTTATAATCCGTATCTGCCGCAAGCTGCTTTTCTGCTGTTGTGATTGGTGTTTCTACACCGCCTACACATTTTAAAAGCGTAAATGTACCGTTTGACGGAGTGTATGTTAACTTGAAATAGTTAGCTGCATCCACATATCTTACATAAACTTCAAAAGCCTCACCATCTTGTTTCCATTCAGCCGCATTTACAGATATGTCAAATGAAACATCTTCTTTTTCAGCGGAATATTCATAAGTAAATTCCGCATTTTCTGTGGCGGACGTCTTCAGATATTTTATCTGGTCGCTTCTGACTTCTCCAAGTCCTGAATCCGGCATTATATTCCAGATTTCAGAATTTAATCCATTTTCAAATGTGTCCCCAAATAACTTTTTTTCTTCCGTCTGTGCAAATCCAACAGTAGAGAATATACTTGTTGCTGTAATTACTGCTAAAATGCATGACAATTTCTTTTTCAACATAGCTTTCAACCTCTTTCCTTAAAATTATTTATTATATGTCCGATTATATAATCTATAGCACCTTTTATAAGTGTATAAATCATATACATACTATTGTAATTTAATTATAGCATATTAAAAATACTATAAACATGTATTTTTTCGTCTTTATTCTTTGTTCTTTCGTGCTTGTTTCAACCCCATATACCTCCTCAATATCCGTTTTACAAGTCCTATAATACTTTGCTGTCTCAACAAAAATATGTCGGTAAAAAAAGAATACGGAAACCGCTAAAAATGTGTTATAGTTAAGTTACCACACCAAACTACAAAAGGAGAGATTTCCGTATATGAATACTATAACACAAGATATGAAGTTTAGACAAGCATTAATTGAATATTCTTTAAAATATGGCGTTACTAAAGCTGCCATACGCTACAAAACCAATCGACAATATGTTTACCGCTGGAGAAAGCGTTATGACGGCACAATACACTCCTTAGCGGATAAATCACACAAACCGCAAGTCACCCAAATCAACACACTGAAAGTGAGTTAAAACTCATATCCGATATGCGCCGCCGTAACCCCAACGATGGATTGGTTGTATTTTGGGTTAAGCTCAGACAACGCAAATATTCTCGTTACAGGTATGTGGAGGCTTTTGAGGAACACAGCAGTTATTCTTCGGCTATATTTTTGGAGCATATGTTAAAAGCTTTTAAATTCCCTGTCGAATGTGTGCAGACAGACAATGGAGCAGAATTTACAAAGCGGTTATGTCCGGGGAAAGCTACACCTACAATGTTTGAAAATCAATTAAAGAAGCATGGAATTGAACATAAGTTAATTCGTCCTTATACACCAAGACATAACGGCAAAGTTGAACGTTCTCATCGTAAGGATAACGAATATTTCTATGTCCGCACCCCCTACTCGAATAATTAATATTGATAATTTTATATTCCCACAACCTTGCCACAATACAATAATAAACATTACACAATGTAATACACGTTATAACATAAAAAATGCAAATAAATCTACAAAATCATACGTTTTACAAACAAATTTAATATATAAGACACTGTCTTCAAACCTCAAAGAGATAAGTTTTACGACATATCAAAAATACCGCAGTCTTACGACTACGGTATTTTTTTTATTGTCTATATACTAAAACCAATACGGATCCCAGTCTCTTGTCAGACGTGTAAGTGCCTCCATATAGAAATAATCTCCCCATGTATTACACTCATCAACACCGCCGTTATTACATGTATTATGCGGTGTTTTCTTTGCGTATGTGCCGTGAAGTAAAAGTCCGTTAGACTCTTTACTGTCTTTAACGGCACAATTATCAATAATTGCTTTAAGCAATCTTTTAGCCGTCTGCGTATAACATTCAGCCTCATCTTTATCAAGATATTTAGCCATTTCAAGCATACCGCATACCGCTATAACACCTGATGAAGAATCACGCGGTTCATCACTGCCTGTATCAAAATCAAAGTCCCAATAAGGCACTAAATCCTTCGGCAAATGTTCCATAAAATATTTTGTTACACGTTTAAATATATCCAAATATTCTTTATTTCCTGTTTTAGAATACGCAACCGCACTGCCGTATATTCCCCAAGCCTGACCTCTCGCCCAAGCCGAGCCGTCACGATTACCCTGACAAGTAACACCCTTTGTAGGTTTACCTGTTTCCATATCAAAGAAATATGTATGATATGTCGAATTATCGTCACGCACGATATTTTCCATCGCTGTTTTTATATGTGCCTGTGCTTTTTCTTCATACTTTTTATCACCTGTCACCTTGCTTGCCCAGAAAAGCAACGGCATATTCATAAGACAATCTATTATAAGTCTGTAATTGTCCTTATCGCCTATTTTGCCCCACGCCTGAAAGAACTGACCTTTTTCGTGAAAACGTTTCATCAAATTATCCGCCGCCAAAAGTGCCGCACGTTTACCAACTTCACTGCCTGTAAGCTTATATGCCGCAACGCAAGACGGGCTGTACAAAAAGCCCATATCGTGATGGTCGGTATTAATATGATGTTCTATTCTGTAAAGGAAGTTGTCCACTTGACAAAGTGCCGCTTCCTTTAATTTATCGTCTTTGTTACTCTCATAAGCAAGCCACAATTCACCGGTCCAAAACCCCTCTGTCCAGTCTGTATTTTCTGTTTGCCTGTAAAAATTATTTTCACTGTTTGCACCCGGAAAACAGTCAAAAAACTCGTCAACATTATGTTCAATAAGCGAAACCGCCTTATTGTGTGCGTCACGAATTTCTTTATCATCAGCCACCGGATAGCCTTGTAATTCTTCCATAGTTATCATACTTAAAATCACACTCCTTATATAATAATTATACCAACACGGCCAAGTTATTTCAATAGCAATAATTTAATGTCAATAAATTGAATGTATAACAATAGGCAAGCCGAAAATATAGGCTTGCCTATTCAGTCTACCTCTTTAATTATCCTTTAACTCCCGAAGATGTAGCGTTTTCAATAAAGAATCTCTGACAGAACAGGAATACTACAATTATCGGCAGCAATACAAGTGTAGCCGCCGCCATTTGTGAACCGTAATCCTGAACTTGTCCGGCTGAAAACAACTTAATACCTACAGAAAGCATTTGTTTGTTTATATCCGATATGTACAAGTACGGACTCATATAGTCGTTCCATTTCCATACGAATGAGAACAATATCATTGTTGCGATAGACGGTTTATGTTCGTTTCGCGGCAAACAAGGATATGACCCCGACCGATTTTGTAAAGATTAAATCGCTAAAGCTGTACGAAATTGAAAGAATGGCTGATACAGCCGTTGACAGTACCGTAGCGGCAATCACAATCGATAAACTTACAAGCACCCCGGAATGTGTAGAGCAAAACATCACTTTGCCGCAAATCACTTCAGACGACGCAGAAGTAACATGGACATCTTCCGACACATCGGTTATCGGCAATGACGGTACATTCTACGGTTCATCAAAGGCGATAGACGTTACAATGACGGCACAAATCACAAATAAAACAGACAGCTTTACAGTTTATAAAGACTTCCGTCTTTCTGTTCTGGGTGAAGAAACAGTAAAATTGAGCAAAACTTTTGACGACAACGGTATGAACGTAACAGTTAAGAACAATTCTTCAGACAGCTTAACTATACAGGTTACAGTCGGCGTATACAACGACAATGATACTCTTAACACGGCTAAACTTCAAACCGTTACACTTGATTCAAAAGCAGAACAAACAATTTCATTTGCAGGTATCACCTCCGACAAATCAGTTTCAATATTTGCATGGGACAAGGATATGACACCACTTACAAATGTATTGCAATAACACAAAAAATACACCTATCATTCGATAGGTGTATTTTTCATTTGTTTTTCAATCCAAGCCATAAGCAAATTCACTATTTTTTCTTGTTGGGCAGGAGTAAGTTCAACATTTTTCGGTATTCTGTACCACTTGTTAAGGCAACCGCGGCAGCAGCACGCCGTTGCGTGTTGTGCAATAAACACAGGGTGTCCGCGCATGGGTGTTTGCTTGCCGTCATTTGCAATAAATGACGGTGCAAGTCTGTCACGAACAAAGTCGCGTGCGTGTGAACGCACAGTATCCATACCTTTATTTTTTACATACTCCCTATCCTTTTCTTTCAGCTTAAAACTACTTCTGAACTTTGACTTTTCCAACTTTAAAAGTGCCTGTTCAATCGTCTGCATAAAATCACTGTCTTTCATATCTTCCGTATGTACAGGTTATATCGGCAATTTTCTTTGCGAGTTTGTCAGTCAAATCATTCTTACCCATTCTCCACTGCCAGTTGCCGCCGAGTACAGACGGTGTATTCATTCTTGCCTCACTGCCGAGTTCAAGATAATCCTGCATTTGAATTATCGCCGTATCGCTCACACTTGCCATAGCGGTTTTAATGAGTTTCCAAACAATATCATCCTCCGAATCAATGTACTTTTTACAAAATTCAAGTGTATCTTCGTCAAGCTCATCAATCCAACCAAGCACTGTATTATTATCGTGCGTGCCAACATAGACAACGCTGTTTGAATTATATGTATACGGCAAATAATTACTTTCTTCACGCGGATCAAATGCAAATTCAAGCACTTTCATACCCGGAAAACCCGAATCCCTCAACAGCTTATGCACGTCCTCAGTCAAAAATCCCAGATCCTCCGCTATAATCGGCAAATCGCCCAATTCATTTTTAACGGCATTGAACAATTCAATTCCCGGGCCTTTCAGCCACTGACCGTTTTCGGCGGTTTTATCCCCGTAAGGAATCGAATAATACCCCTCAAATCCTCTGAAATGGTCGATACGAACAACATCATACAATGACGTTGCACTCTTTATTCTGTCTATCCACCAATTAAAGCCGCATTCTCTGTGCCTGTCCCAATTATACAGTGGATTTCCCCAAAGCTGACCTGTCGGAGAAAATGCGTCCGGCGGACAACCTGCAACAGCTTTCGGCACAAGATTTTCGTCAAGTTCAAATAAATCGGGATATACCCACACTTCCGCACTGTCAAGCGCAACGTAAATCGGAATATCGCCGATTATCGACACACCGTTGTCATTGGCATACTTTTTAAGTTTGTTCCACTGTTCAAAAAATTTAAACTGCACAAACTCCCAAAACATAACGTCATCTTCGTGCGACGACTTAAATTCCCATAACGAATGAGAATCACGTTTTCTTAGTCCGTCCTCCCATTCAAGCCAAGACTTGCCGTCATTTTCATTCTTTATGCTCATAAACAACGCATAGTTGGAAATCCATCTTTCGTTTTTCTGCAAGAAGTCGTAAAATTCCGACAAATCACCTTTTTTAAATTCTTCAAAAGCAATTTTCAAAACCTTAAAACGATTTTCATAAATTATTTCGTAGTCAACATTTTTTCTGTCTTTGCCCCAATCAAGCTTTGAATAGTCCGATTTTTTCAAAAGACCTTCTTCACGCAAAATATCCATATCTATAAAATACGGATTGCCTGCATTCGTTGAAAACGACTGATACGGCGAATCGCCGTAACTTGTCGGACCAATCGGCAGAATCTGCCAACACTTTTGTTTTGCACTCTTTAAAAAATCCACAAATTTATATGCCTCTTTGCCCATTGTACCGATACCGTAATCAGACGGTAACGATGATATGTGCATTAAAATACCGCTTTTTCTCATTTCTTCTACCTCCCGATAAGTTGTAAAATTACATGTGGATTTTCCGCAATATAGTCTGCACCGGCTTGTACCAATTCATTTCTTGTTCTGAATCCCCAAAGCACTCCGACCGACGTCATTTCGGCATTTTTCGCCGTAAATATATCAACATTGGTGTCACCCAAGAACAGACACTCTGACGGCTTTACACCGAGTTTTTTCGCTATTTCAAGCGCCGTAAAAGGATTGGGTTTTGTCGGCATACCGTCAATAACTCCATGCACCGCGTCAAAATAATTTTCACCGAAAATATTATCGGTAACAAAATGCACGACATTATCCGGTTTATTTGAGCATACCGCAATTTTTATGCCGTTCTCTTTCAGTTCTTCAAGCAATTCTCTTATTCCGTCATACGCATCCGTATCATAAAGATAATCATTTTCATAATTTTCGTCATACATATCACGCACTTTTTCAAACATTTCCGCATTATCCTTGCCGTAAACTCCGAGCATTCTGTGAATAAGTTTATCTCTGCCGTCACCGACATATATTTTATAATCCTCTACCGGAATTTCGGGCAAACCGAATGCCGCAAGTGCAATATTACCAAAATGTGCAATAGCATTTATCGTATTTGTAAGCGTACCGTCAAGATCAAATATACACGCTTTAATATTACTCATAAAATCACCTCATTATGTTAATTATATATCTTGAAAACTATTATGTCAATGTGAATAGATTATGAATTTTTCTTGATATGCTTGATTTTTAAAAAACACTGTGATAGTATATCATTAAAGCTTCTACAAAATTGTTTTTTGAAGAAAGGATATGTAAATATGAAAAAAAGTTTAATCGTTATTGCCGCATTAATTCTTGCAATGTCAGTTGCGGGCTGCGGTAAAAAGACAGAAAATACAAATACAACACCTCAGCAGACTGCGCAGGCAGATGCGTCGGGTGCATACGAAAACGGCAGTGCAACAGAAACTCTTGACGGTCAGGACTATTCAAAGAATGTCGATATGGCGGCAGTCGAAGGTACAGAGGCAAAATCAGATACAAAAGCGGACAGCTATTCGGGCGAAGTAAGCAACAATGATATTTCTATCGAGGAAGCAAAACTTATCAATTATGATGACAGCGACGTTGTTGTTGTGTCATTTGAATTTACAAACAAAACCGATTCAGACCAATCATTCAGCGGAGTATATGACGTCATCGCCGAACAAAACGGTTCTTCATTAGCTCCTGCAACAGTAATCGGCGTGGACGGTGTGGAACTTCTTACACTTTCACAAAATATTGCTCCGGGTGAAACAATTACTGTTCAAAAAGCGTACAAGCTTGACAGTAAGTCGTCACCGCTTGAAATAACAGTTCAGCCGTTCTCTTCAGACGACGAATCATTCGTTACAAAGACATTTAATTTCTAAAACAAATAAAAAATATCTCTGCACAATGCAGAGATATTTTTTATTATGCTTTAACAACCACATTTTTACCGTTAATTTTACCTCTGTACAGCAATTTATCGGCACTTTCAAGAAGAACATCATCGACTTTACCGCTATCACGTTCGATAATTCCGAACGTCATCGTAACGTAAATATTGTTATTTTCATAAACAAAATTTTTATTTTCGATAGTTTTTCTTAAGTTTTCAACTTTTACAAAGGCGCTGTCAATATCATCATTACAGAACATAAACACAAATTCTTCACCGCCCCACCTGCATATATCAACATTCTCCAAGCCAAGCGATTTTCTCATAATCTCCGAAATATTCTGCAGTACATAGTCACCGCATAAATGACCGTATGTATCGTTTATTTTTTTGAAATCATCAATATCACCGATACAAATGACCACAGATTTATTGTCCTCGCTGTCCTTAATTCGTTCCATAAACATTCTTCGGCTTTGCAAGCCTGTAAGTCGGTCGTAATTTGCAAGATTGTTAAGAGTCTTGTTTTCATCAACGAGCTTTCTATGCGTTACAGTTGCCGATACGTCCGATATGTACGCACCTATCAATATAATTCCGACTGCCAAAACGGTATTGTATATTGAAACAAAAACGATATGTACTTCTGCCTCCGAGTAAATATGACGGCAATGCAACGTCAAACCTATATACAACAGTACCTCACATATCGAAAATATATATGTTACACTCCGATGTTTAAACGGATTAAAATACACAAATGTTGCCATAGAAATCAAATACAAGGCAAAATCCGACGAATATCCGCCATTTAGCACCGTCACCGTAACAAACGCCGATACTTCCAAATGCACCAGTACAATACAAACGCGATAATATCCTTTCAGCACAACAAACAGCATTAATATATAAAATATCACACTACCGATATTATACATAAACGGTATCTGCATTGAAAAATGCTTAAATATAAATAGAAACGAAATATGGAATATTTCACATAAGACAATAATCTGTGTGTAAACACTTTTAACATTGTCTTTAATTCTCATAATATATCTCCCTATTCTCTATGAGTATATTATACACGTTTCTTTCGACAAAAACAAGATTAATTTAGAGTTATTTTTCATTTTTTGCATAAAAAAAAGTGACAGACTGAAAATCTGTCACAATGTACTCCAAATTAAAGAGCAGCCTTAGCTGTTTCAACAAGCTTTGCGAATGCAACGCTGTCAGCGATAGCGATTTCAGAAAGCATCTTTCTGTTCATTTCGATACCTGACTTCTTAAGACCGTTCATAAATGTTGAATAGTTCATACCGTTTTGCTTACAAGCAGCAGAGATTCTTGTAATCCAAAGACGACGGAAATCTCTCTTTCTTCTTTTTCTGCCTACATAAGCATTTTGCATTGAACGCATAACAGCTTGGTTAGCAATTCTGAATTGCTTGCTTTCAGCACCTCTGAAGCCCTTAGCAAGCTTTAATATCTTCTTATGTCTTTTTCTTGTATTTAATGCACCTTTTACTCTTGCCATTAGTTTCTACCTCTCTTTCGAATTATTTGTAAGGAATAAGCTTTTTAATAACTGCTGCGTTAGCCTTTGAGCAGTAAGCTTGCTTTCTTAGATGTCTTTTTCTCTTAGTTGTCTTTTTGTTCAAAATGTGTCTTCTGAACGCCTTGTTCATCTTAACCTTACCATTCTTAGTTACGTTGAATCTCTTAGCGGCGCCTCTGTGAGTCTTTATCTTAGTCTTAGCCATAATGCACACTCCTTCCGAATTAAATAATATTATGACAAGGGAGCAAGAAACATTGTCATATTTCTGCCCTCAAGCTTAGCCGGTTTTTCAACAGTTCCGGCTTCTTTAGCCTGTTCTGCAAATCTTTCAAGCAAGGTATAACCAATCTGTGAATGACTTACCTCTCGACCTCTGAAACGAACTATAACCTTTACCTTATCGCCCTTTTTAAGGAACTTTATTGCATGATTACATTTCGTATTGAAATCATTTGTATCGATAGACGGTGAAAGCTGAACCTCTTTGATGTTAATAACCTTTTGGTTCTTTCTGTTTTCTTTTTCACGCTTATTAAGCTCAAACTTGTACTTTCCGTAGTCCATAATCTTGCATACCGGCGGCTTTGCCTGCGGAGCAATCTTAACCAAATCCATTCCCTTTTCATACGCAATATCCTGTGCTTCTTTTGCACTCATTACGCCAAGCTGTTCGCCATCAGCTGAAACAACTCGAATTTCGTTATCACGAATTTGTTCGTTAATCTGCAAATCATTCTTACTAATTGTTAATCCCTCCTTAAAACATAAACAAAAAAACGGCTGCAAAACGCACCCGCACAATACACCGATACCTAAAGTATCTGTATATTTACCGCAAAGCCTTCGCCGTACGGTGAGAACGGATTGTTCTGCTTGTTTTCTTTTCTGAGATATTATATCAGATTATTTATTCCCTGTCAAGCATTTTTATTAAATATTTTCAAAAAAGGTTGCCGGCATTAGCCGACAACCCTTTTATATTATACATCTGCTGTTTTAACCGATTCAAATTCTTCTATAACTTCCTTTGACGGAGCTTTTGTGGCAAGTGACACTATAAAGATAAGTGCAAGCGATACAATAAATCCAGGAATAATTTCATATACGGTAAATATACCCGGAAGATTATCCGCACCCCATATAGCAGTCGGAACATATGCCCACAAAAGTGCTACCGCACCGCCGGATATAACACCTGACAATGCACCGTATTCATTACAGCGTTTCCAGAACAGGCTGCAAAGAATAACCGGACCGAATGCCGCACCGAAACCCGCCCATGCGTGAGCAACGATTTCAAACACCGATGAATTAGGGTCAAGTGCAAGCAAGCAAGCTATAATTGCAACAACCACAATCGTGATACGGCTTACGTTAAGCAATGTCTTTTCCGAAGCATTCTTGTTGAAAAGCGTGTTGTATATATCCGATGAGAATGATGATGACGCAACAAGAAGCTGTGAATCGGCTGTTGACATAATAGCCGCAAGTACAGCCGAAAGCAACAATCCCGCAATAACTGTCGGGAACATATTCTGTACAAGTACCATAAATACTTTCTGTGTATTTGCGCCCTCAAGCATACCGTTTGCATTCAAAATGCTAAGTGATGAAGGGTCTGTAATCTGACCTGTTTTGAACATATATTGAATATACGGCGATGCCAATATACCAACCAATACAGCCATAGCAAGACTTACAATAACCCAAACCATAGCAATTCTTCTTGCAGGCTTAATATCCTTTGATGACTTTATGGCCATAAATCTTGTAAGGATATGCGGCTGACCGAAATATCCAAGTCCCCACGCAATAGCACTGACTATACCCATTGCACCGAAACCTTCCGATACACCAAGTGTAATTTTACCGATTTCCGACCATTCAAATGTATTTGAAGTAAGACCTTTATACATAAAGCAAGGTACAACGATTATTGCGGCAAACATAAGCAATCCCTGAAATAAGTCTGTCCAACAAACCGCTTTAAATCCGCCAAGGAATGTATATGCCGTTACAACGACAACGCTCAAAATAAGTGCAGGTATATATCCGATACCGAATACATAGTCAAACAAATTAGCACCTGCCGCAAACATTGACGATGTATAAACCGTAAAGAATATCAAAATAAACAACGCCGAGAATATACGAAGTACGTTTGATTTTGAATGAAATCTGTTTTGCAGAAAGTCGGGAATTGTGATTGAATTGCCTGCAATCTGTGTATATTTTCTAAGCGGTTTTGCAACGATTAACCAGTTAAAATATGTACCGAGTGCAAGACCTATTGCAGTCCAAATTGCGTTTGTAGCACCCGAACCCAACAAATATGCAGTACCCGGAAGTCCCATCAACAGCCAACCGCTCATATCCGAAGCCTGCGCACTTAGTGACGTTACCCAAACGTTCATACCGCGTCCGCCAAGTACATAATCGGAATGTGTTGAATTTTTTTTGTAGAAAACAAATCCGACCATTACCATAGCGATAAGATACAGAAGTAATACAATACCCTGTATTATACTTTGTGATGTCATATTAATACCTCTCTTTTTTAAAATATACTACTCATTATATCAAAAAAGGATAAAGTTTGCAATATTAAATATGCATCAATAATTAATTTTAGCGAAATTTGCTTTTTTAATAATGCGATTTATGATAATGAAGTAAGCAATCATAAGCCAAATTGTCGCCCCAAACCACGCAACAGGTGACGCAATACATACCGCCGCAAACTTCAAATACGACACAAGCACAAATGCAACAAGCGAACGCATAACCAGTTCCCAAACACCGCCGAAAAACGCAATCATACTACTGCCTATACCTTGCAGAGCATTTCTGTAAACGAACAGTAAACCGAGTATCACATAGAATACACCGTTTAGAACAAGGTATTCTTTTGAAAGCGACATAACTTCATTCTGACCGATGCCGACAAACAATGCAACAAGCGGTTTTGCGAACATAATAACAACAAATCCGCCTACAATACCGCAAACCGTTGCGATAATCGCCGCACCAGTCACACCTTTTTTAATTCTTTCAAGCTCTCTTGCGCCGTAATTTTGTGCGGTGTATGTCGCAACCGCAACGCCCAATGACGCAAGCGGCTGTGTTGCAAATTGGTCTATTTTCGAGCCGGCTGTAAATGCCGCAACGGCAGTTGAACCGAGCGAATTAAGTGCCGATTGGATTACCATTGTACCGATGGCGGTTATTGAAAACTGAAACGCCATAGGCAAGCCGACTTCAAGGTGTTGCCAAGCAAATTTCCAAGAGAATTTCCAATCGTGCTTTGTAAGTCTTAGAATTGGGAATTTTTTCAAACTGTATACAAAGCACAATATACCCGAAATAAATTGTGCGATAACAGTTGCCCAACCCGCACCGGCAACACCCATTTTAAATGTAAGAATAAACACAAAGTCAAGTATAATATTGATAATACTTGCGATTATCAAGAATACAAGCGGTGTTTTACTGTCGCCGAGCGAACGGAGTATACTTGAAAACAAGTTGAAAAATACCGCTGCCGCAATACCTTCAAAAATTACTATTATGTAGTTGTACGAATCATCTATAATGTCGGACGGAGTTTTCATAATCTCCAAAAGCGGTCTTGCCGCCAATACGCTTATCGCCGTCATAACAATCGTTACGGCTATACCTAAAATAATGCTTGTCGCAACAGAACGCCTTACGCCGTTTTCACTGCCTGCACCGAATCTCTGCGCGGTTATAACCGCAAAACCGCTCGTCACACCTTGCACAAATCCCACAATCAAAAATGAGATTGAACCTGTCGCACCAACCGCCGCAAGTGCCTCAACACTTATAGTTCTTCCGACAATAATCGTATCCGCCATATTATAGAACTGCTGAAATATATTACCTATAAGAAGCGGTACCATAAAGCTTAATATCAACTTTATCGGGCTGCCCTTAGTCATATCGTTAGTCATATGTAATCTCCTCTCTTTGTTTAATGCTTGAACTATTATAGCACAATGTTTTTATTTTTCAATACTTTTTTCAAAAATTATCAAATAATCGCAAAAGTTATAAAAAACTAAATATTTTTCTTGTTTTGATTGTGATTTTGTGGTACAATCGAATGGTTGTTGTTTTTGAGGAGGGTAATATTATGAATAAAAAATTATTAACAAAAACACCTGTCGTCTGCGGACTTGCGATTATATGCTGTCTGCTTTGGGGAAGTGCTTTTCCTTGTATTAAAATAGGTTATCAGATGTTTAACATTCCGTCCGGTGCGGTCGGCTCACAATTTCTTTTTGCCGGTATTCGTTTCACACTTGCCGGTATACTTACAATTCTTTTCGGAAGTATTTTAAGCAAAAAAATACTTGTACCGAAAAAAGAATCACTTTTTTCTGTTTTTAAGCTTTCTATGGTGCAAACAGTTTTGCAGTATGTGTTTTTCTACATAGGCTTGGCGAATACATCAGGCGTAAAATCTTCTATTATAAATGCCGCAAACGTATTTCTTTCAATATTATTTGCAGTATTTATATTCAAGTACGAAAAAATGACGGTTTTAAAAGTTTTGGGATGTGTTGTAGGATTTTTAGGAGTTGTTGTAATTAACCTTGCGAACGGCGGTTTTGATATGAGTATAAAACTTTCCGGTGAAGGTGCTATATTGCTTTCAGCGGCAGCTTATGCACTTTCATCGGGTATGATTAAAAAATATTCTAAAGATGAAAACCCTGTGGTTCTTAGCGGTTATCAGTTCTTTTTAGGAGGTATTATTCTTGTCGTTGTCGGAATAGCAACAGGCGGTAAGATTTCCGGATTTACTCTTGCATCTATCGCACTTCTTATATATATGGCGATGATTTCAGCCGTAGCATATACTTTGTGGGGAATATTGCTTAAATATAACCCTGTCGGTAAAGTTGCCGTTTTCGGTTTTACAAATCCGATCTTCGGCGTTATCCTTTCGGCTGTTTTTCTCGGTGAGAAAAATCAGGCTTTCGGTGTTCAGGGTCTTGTAGCACTTGTCCTTGTTTCAGTCGGTATTTTTATGGTTAATAAATCTAAAAATTAGTTATTCTTCGGGCGGTTATTCACCGCCCATTTTTTGTTTGCTTGCCACTTAGCCGACTTCGTCATCGGCGCCCATCAACGGAGCCTTTTATACCTCTCCTTGAGGAGAGAAGGCACGCAGTGACGGAGTGGTGGCTCCGTAAGGCGGTAATCTGCCACTTATCCCCTATTTTCTGTAATTACTATTTTGTACGGGACGGCACCCCGACGTCCCCACTTACACGCTCCGTGGGGAGCGTGACCTTGTCCGCAACATTCTTTACTGCCTCACGTTCCCATTTCAACTCACACGCTCCGTGGGGAGCGTGACTATGCCTCTCGAAGTCAAGATTTGATACTTGTCATAATTTCAACTCACACGCTCCGTGGGGAGCGTGACATACACGCCAACGTTGAAAAATTTCAAGGGGTTATTTCAACTCACACGCTCCGTGGGGAGCGTGACGAATACGTCACTGAAAACGAACTACTGATGTCAGATTTCAACTCACACGCTCCGTGGGGAGCGTGACGGATTGCTCCATATTCAGATAAACTTGAAAATAGAAATTTCAACTCACACGCTCCGTGGGGAGCGTGACGAACTACAAATTATTAGAAATGGTTACGAAAAAGATTTCAACTCACACGCTCCGTGGGGAGCGTGACCCGACTTTGCAGAATGTTATAACAAGTGCAGTGGATTTCAACTCACACGCTCCGTGGGGAGCGTGACACGGCGGTGCAGGAAGCACAACGGCAGAAAATGAAAATTTCAACTCACACGCTCCGTGGGGAGCGTGACTTTTTTATTTCAACATCCAAACTACTTGTTTCAATTTCAACTCACACGCTCCGTGGGGAGCGTGACTTTTATATTTCTCACAATCTTCTGTTTTAATACCATTTCAACTCACACGCTCCGTGGGGAGCGTGACAGGCTGAAAGCAACTGCTCCACGAACACCCTCCGCATTTCAACTCACACGCTCCGTGGGGAGCGTGACAAACACCTAATTTTATTAAATTAATCTATCATATCATTTCAACTCACACGCTCCGTGGGGAGCGTGACAGATTCTCTATTCCTTCTAATTTTGAACAATTCATAATTTCAACTCACACGCTCCGTGGGGAGCGTGACTATCAATTATTTTTTCAAATTTAACATGATTATTATTTCAACTCACACGCTCCGTGGGGAGCGTGACCCAATCTTGAAACGAACGTTTGATATTGCCAATATTTCAACTCACACGCTCCGTGGGGAGCGTGACAGGGTTATACCTGAAACAGTAGGACAATTTACAGATTTCAACTCACACGCTCCGTGGGGAGCGTGACTGGTACGGTTGGCAATATATTTTTGGACAAAGCATTTCAACTCACACGCTCCGTGGGGAGCGTGACTGCAACAGTTGGCAGATTTCGGTGGAACTCTGAATTTCAACTCACACGCTCCGTGGGGAGCGTGACTTGCAGTGCTGATTTCACTTAACTTGTGCAATTCCAATTTCAACTCACACGCTCCGTGGGGAGCGTGACCGGCAAACTGATATTTGCGTCAGATGATGAAATCATTTCAACTCACACGCTCCGTGGGGAGCGTGACTAACTGTTTTTGGCTATCGTGGTGGGACAAAGACAATTTCAACTCACACGCTCCGTGGGGAGCGTGACTCTACATATTGTATATGTGAAGTCACACCACCACAACAGAGTGGACATTTTACTAAAAATCACTTTAAAAAGCGATATTTTTTACATAATATGTATTATTTTTTCAGTGAACCTCAATATAAAACCAATATCACTGCACGTTCGCTCACAAAATCAAACTGCCCTCAGGGTCATATGTTTCCTTTGCACCTATATGCTCCACTCTCCTCTTCCAATTATTACCCAAATAATAGAATCGAAGGCTATCTTGTTCTTCATCAATAATTTTCATAAGTCTATCTTTTAATTTCAAGAATGTTCCGTAATCAACATCAACTTCAAACACAGAATTTTGCACTCTTTGTCCGTAATTAACACATTCCTTTGCAACCTTGCGAAGTCTTTTCCTACCTGCCGCATCGACAGTTGACACATCATAACTTACCAAAGTCATCATCAATATCACCTACTTCACCAAATAACACGGATACTCGTCAATTTCACCACGCACAAATTTTGCAAGCAACATACTTTGCACATACGGCAAAAGTCCCATAGGAATTTTTTCCTTCAAATACGGATGTATCATATCGGTACGTTTTTTCTCCTGCCATTTTGAGAGCACCTTTTTCCTGCCGTCATCATTCAAGAAAACTGCACCGCTTACCTGTACATCAAAATCTTCGGGTTTAATAATTTTAAGATTTATTAATGTCAACACAAATCTTTCAACAATACATCTCCCCTCCTCGACCAAATCGCACGCAAGCGATTCACGTCCAGGACGAAGCGAATGATAAAATCCCATATAACTGTCCAAGCCCACACTTTCAAGTGCCGCCGCATATTCACGGGTAAAAATCGTATATAAAAACGACAACATTGCATTCACCCTATCGAGCGGAGGTCTTTTACTTCTCATTGCAAAACAGAAATCGTCTTTTTGATGAAGAATAAGGCTGTCAAACACATCAAAATATGCCTTTGCACCGTTCCCCTCCGTACCGAGTATGCCGTCATAATCATCTGTGATATACACGCTTTTAATACAACCGTCCAAGCGTTCTATACAATGCGTCAGCTTGCCGTCCTCATCAATTTGCGGATAATCTTTAAGCGTTCTTTTCACAACACTTTTTGTATTCGCCAATTTTGCGGCAACGGTATTTTGTCTTAAAAGTGCAGGCGGTTTTGAAAAAAGTTCGTATTGACGTTTTCTCAGCAACACATTTCCATGTGACGCACCCTGCACACGAGCCAAAAATCTGCCTGACGGAGATATGAAGTTAATAGGTATGCCGTAATCGGCACACTTCCCCATGAGTGCAGGCGAACAGCCAAGATAGCTGAAACAAAATATTGCCTCAATATTTGAAAACGGAAGTCGTAATTTAACCTCATTATTTTCCTTACATACAACATTTTCGCCGTCGAGAGTCATGTATATATTTTCATTCGTGACATACAAAGTATTCAAAAGTTTTCTCATACGCAATCCTCCTCAATAAGCTGTTTAATGCTGTACTTTTTCGTTTTAGGCATACACAAATCTTTAATCGAGCAACCACTGCACTTTTGACCTTTTATTTTTGGAGGAATAACACCGCTTTCCATTACGTTTTGCATTTTACCGACCAAATCATCAAGCAAAGCTTTATACCTGTCATACTCCTCATCAAACGGCATTTTCACACGTTTTCTTGTATCGGAATAATATATGCACCCCTCACTGTTGCATTCCCAAATATAGTCCGCACACAATTTTTGAGCAAACACCTGTATCGCGTCAGTTTCTCTTATAGAGCCGTCTTTAGGCTGTGTAGGCTTGTATTCCACAAGTCTGACAGTGTACTTTCCGTCAAGACCGTCTATCGGTACGCCGTCTTTATTTTTGCAAAACTCTATACAATCCGCAACGCCATACAAATCAAGTTCATCATTATACAAAGTAACCGAGCTTAAAACAACCTTGTTATTGCTTTTGAATTGGTGTTTGCCCGAATGTACGTTTTCGTGCATAATATTCGCCAACACAACCGAAACATTTTCAGCCCAAGCATTCTCAATTTCAAGCAATCCGAATCTTCTCGGGCAATACATATAATGCTGTATTGTCCTTATATTAATCATGCTTTCTCCTGAAGTTCTACTCCTTCAGGCATATTTTTATCGACAGTGATTTCATAATCATTGAAGCTTCTCGGAACTTCCACTCCGTCTTTTTTGCCGATAACAATTTTGTCAAACAACACATTTGCCGGAGCATTTCCGAGTAAGGAATCATGCTTGAATACATAAAGTTTTCTTACGCACATTTTACCTCTTGCGGCACTTCTGTCGTGTTCAAACATATTGATAATGGCCTTCCACAAAAGTTCAAGATCTTCTTCCGAAAACTTAGTAATTTTCTGTGCAAGCATAGCCGACACATATCCGTCCGCTCTGTACAAGCCATACGGTACTATGCTCTTTCTGCCCATAGTAGCACTATCACTTTCATTTGTTCTTGCCTGTCTTGTAATTGTTATATCCTGTGTAAATATCGGATCAACACTCTTTGCAAAACTAATCTGAACAGGACCTCTGACAATACCGCATGGGTCGTTACCTGTACTCATAACCGCACCGAATGTTCTTACATCAAAATAATTTTGACATATGTAATCTCTTGCCGCTCTTACCGCCTCAGGATTTTTACCCTTTTGACCTGTCTTTTCGCCTATTGCCTCATATGCCTCCGTAAATTTTGTGTTAAGTGCCTTATCAGGCTTTACAAGAATATTATAATACGGCTCATCCTCTTTAAAAATTTCCACAAAGTTGCGGATTTTTCTCTTTAAGCACACATCTGTAACAAGTCCTGCCGACGTTTCGGGATCAATTCTCGGCATATTGCCTGCATCGGGATCACCGTTAGGGTTGCCGTTTTCTACATCAAAAATAACTGTAAATTCGTATCTGTTTTTAATTGGTTTCATAATTCTCTACTTCCTTTCATATTTCCTTAGTTTTTGTGTCATTTGGTTTATATAAATCTTGCATTTGCTGATAATAGCCTATAATAAACTTACCTTGCTCGCTAAGCGGTAATGTCTTTGGAAATTTGCCGTTTAGCTTGTCCATAATTTCACCCGTAACTATCTTATATTTAACTTTATATTCAAGTTTTTCAATGTGGTATTGCGAAAGCTTTATAAGTTTTGGAAATACCGTTGACGGATTTGCACAAGCTGACGCAAAATATGAATCCTTAATCGTTCTGTTCAATTCTTTCCCCTTGACTGATTCAATCTGAACCTTTTCAAGTACGGCAAAAAGTCTGCCGCACAGATACGCTTGATTATTATTTTCAATATCAAGTGCCATTTTTATCTCCTCCTTATTTTTTGAATATCTATCTTTTCTGTTTATGCAAGCCTTGATAATGCCTGCACGAACATAATTTACCGATTTATCCGTTTTCACTCGTCTTACGGCATTTTCAAGCAAAGACTCCGGATAACGCGTACCGTTTATTATCGCACCGAACACCGAAGCCATAAACGGCGGCGGTGTGGTGTAATTTGTGCTTTGAGGTGGTTTTAATTCTCGAAATATTCGCCACATCGGTATATTTCCTTTTGAATTAACAATCATTATATCTGCTTGATGTCTTGCTATATGTGAAAATATATTTCCGAATTTATCATGGTATATAAATTTTTGTGCAATACGTGAACCATTTGGTGCAAGTCCGACGATATAAAACTCAACATTTTTATCAATGTCCAGTCCTGCCAAATCGGGACTTTTACCCTCATTCACATCATTAAGCGATTTAAGCAAAATACTGTTCATTTCATCTGCGTCAATCTTATCGTCAAAACCAAGCATCGACGCAAACAAATCTGTTTCTTTTGAATCATCGTCCGACATCGCCCAAAATACAACTGTCATATCATCAAGATATATTCTGTGATTTTTGTCTGCGATTAAAGTGTTTAATGCCTCTGTGTAGTGTTTCATAGTAGTTTGCGTTATGGAACTGTTGTACGCCTGTTCTTTGCCGTATGAACACTCTGCCGTATTATTTACGCAAACCATTAACGCACCTGTTGCATTTGCATTTCTTACACCCTTGATTTTATCGTGCGTTACCGATATTTCGCCTTTTTCTCCCGTAACGGCACATATGTCATTACCCTGCACCGGTCCGACTGATTTTTTCAGTTCCGTTATCTTTTGAGCAATTTCGCCGTCAGTATCGTGCAATTTTATTTCAGTGTGTCCGTCAAGACCGAAAATAAAATTCGCCGTCGAGTATGCTTTTCCGAGATTTACAAGCAACTCATTTTCGGTTTCATCCTGCGGATTCCACTTTTGCAGAAAGTTTCTGTATGCCGTAACTATATCCGATGTCATACCCTCTGTAAATTCAAGGTTTTTGTCCACAAACGCTTTATGCGATTTCTTCGCCTTATCCGTACTGTCCTCAGTTGAATATGTACCGCTCTTATTGTCGTAATTAAGTCCGAAAATGTATAACGGTCTGTGTTCGACAATATTTCCGTCTATACCGGGTTTCTGCGTTCTCTCCGGCAAAACCACCGATATAGGCTGAAGTTTGGTTTTACCCTTACTGTCGGGTTCACTTTCCTGCTCCACGTTTATAATATCGCTTACTGTACCGTCTTTTCTCAGCATAATCATATGCGTGATATTCTGTCTTGAAAAACCGTCTTTGCAAACCTTGTCATTTCTCGCAAGAATATCGTAATATTCATTCAAAGCCTTTATCAGCATTTCATCATCTCCCTATATTTTGCTACATCTATAACACCATCAATCATATGCGGTCTGTAAAAAAGTGCGTCCGCCTTGTCCGAAAAATTACGTTTATCCCAATCATTATCTTTCGGATGTCCGCCGTCCTCAAACTTCATATGATACAGCATAAATCCTAAATCCGTATCACCTTTTAACGTATCCGAAACATTTTCAAGCGGAAATTCCTCCACAAGCTCAATACTCTTTACGGGAAATTCACGACACCCAAGCACAGGTTGTCTGAATTGTTGACCGTTTCTTAAACGTCTTAGAAGAATATTATAATGCTTTTCCTCCGACTCATCATCATGGTCACTCTGTATACCCGTAAGTTCAAAGTGAAATTCCACGCCGTAACATACATCTTTCAAAATCATACTTCCGCGTTGATTTATCATATCCTTAGTATAAATCGTTGCATCACCTGTACCGTTTTTCATACTTTTTTGTACCGACTGCAATTTTATTTTTTCCTTAACCTCATTACGGCGAACATTGATAAATGTTATCGGATTAAAAACGATAATCTTATCAATTACATACCGAATTGCCGGTTTCCAATACACAGACTTTATCAGTCCCTCAAGAGCTCCTGGTGTCGGAACATCATAACTCACACGTTCAACTTTCATTTCAGGGCGGTTAAACGCGGCATAATCGCCTTTAACCATAATTTTAAATCCGTAACTCATTTTAACCTCCTCATACAAAATAATCTACATCATTTTCCAACGTCAAACCCACGTCCGACTTATAATAATCTGTATTTGCAAGTATGCAAACACCACAATCAAGCTGTTCTATAATCCCCTCTTTAATCATTTCTTCAAGCTCCCAAATATGTACGGACGCGCTGTACTGCTGTAATTTTCGTTTTACGGACAGTTTTCCGTATCTGAGCTGTTCAATCAAATCTTTATTTTCATCACGCGGAATTACTATTCCTATAACTTGATTTTTGATAAACTTAAAATTCTCGGCATACGTTCTGAACGGTATTTCATCAAATTTCAAATTTTCACCCATAAGCGAAATTATGGTACTTTTGTCTATATTGCCGTCATTAAATGCAAATAAGCGACTGTAATATTCTTCAATACATTTGTCGGTTGAAATATTGTCAAATTCCTCAAATAAATTTCGTGTTATATTTGATTTAAGCTGAATTTCACCTTTTCCGCCGTCTGTTTCAAAAACAAACACATCGCCCATATCCATCTTACCCTCACGGTTACATCTACCGCCGGACTGCAATACGTTATCAATCCCCGCAATTTCTCTGAACACCGCCTTAAAGTCAAGGTCAACACCCGCCTCAATCAGTGATGTTGAAATCACAGTCGTATTAATTCCGTTCTTTATATCTTCCTTTATTTTTGCAATAATCTCAGAACGGTGCAAAGGCGTCATATATGTTGACAAATGATACTTGTTACCGCTGCAAATATCATATAATTCCCTTGCCGTTTTCCTTTTGTTCACAATTATAAGTGCATTGTCATATTCCTGTGCCTTTTCTGCCAGTGAAGCAAGTTCACACTTTCCGATATACTCATATCTGCACTTATCAAATACGTTAAACAACGACGTATCCTTAACCGCATTTTCTATTTTGACACCTGACATATACCTTTCCATAAATTTATCATAATTCGGCATTGTCGCCGACATCAAAATTGCTGTACTGTTAAGATACTTCGTCACATACCCTATCGCCCTTAAACAAGGCTGAATATAGTCAATCGGCAGCATATGTATTTCGTCAAATATGATAACACTGTCCGCCAGATTATGAAGTTTCCTAAGTCGTCTGCCTTTATAATGATACAGTGATTCAAAAAATTGAATATTCGTTGTTACTATAAGTTTTGCGTCCCAATTTTCACAGGAACGTTTTAATTTTTCCGAAGTTATTTCGTTCTCATCTTCATTTTTATCATCATCAAAATCATAATTTGAATGGTGCTGCAACACAGGAAGTACATCACCGAAAATATCCTCGAATACCTTTGCTGTCTGTTCAATTATACTGACATACGGAATTACATATATAATACGTTTTTTCTTATTCTCTATCGCAGTTTTCAAAGCCGCTCTTATACTGCAAAGAGTTTTTCCGCTGCCTGTCGGCATATTCAATGTATACACATTCGCATTCGATTCAACGCTTTTATAAACCTGTTCTTGTATAATACTTCTTGATTCTTGAAGTTTGGTTTCTATTTTAAAAGAATTAAGTTTTTCGCATACTTTTTCGTATGCTTTTTGAAAATCTCCGTCTATACCTCTGTCTGTGTTGGGAGTTACAAACCGCTCCGTATCTATAAAATCCGCATCCGTAAGGCATGAAAACAAATATCTTGTAAAAAAAGAATACCTTTCAATAATTTCTCTCTGATTACTGACATCAAAAAGTTCTCTCAAATTATCTTTGGGATATTCAAGTTTAACTTCATTTTCATACGCAGAATAATCGCCGGTTTTTCGTTTCATTCTGCCGTGCAATGTCGAATCTTCTTCACCGTCAACTTTCGTTCCGCCGTCAGGTAAACCCGAATGATGTCCCGCAACGCAATACTCAATCATAGGCACATATGATTTCGGCGGTGCTTTCGCAACTTCTTTTGCACCGCATATTGCGTGTTCCACTCGGATATTTTCCGCACCGTTTATACGTTTTTGAAAACCCGATGTATACTTGCCTATATCGTGTATTTGCCCCACAAATTCGGCTATATCCGCCCAAAATTCATTCGCATTTTCACGACATAACTTCGACGTTCCGTTCAAGTGGTCCAAAAGCAGCTGTTTCCGTCCGTCGTCTGATGTATGTCCAATATATTCCATAGCAATCATCCTTTTTGTACAAATTATACTTTTATCATATCACTTTATTCGTGCAATTTCAACATATATTTTACTTTTTAGTAATTATCTATTAAATATACCTATAATTTTTATATATTTGCACCAAAAAAGGAACATATAAACAAAGCATACGCATTGTTTATATGTTCCCCAATGATTAGCTTAATTGAGTCTGCAGACAAATCCGCAACGATTTTGACTGCATTCTGTTTAATTATTATTGATATTTAAGCAATATCTCGCCTTTTCAGGCACTGAGCCTATCATACAAGGATTATGAATACTGAAATAATCCATAACATAACCCTTGTCGGTATAGATGTTTACACTCTTTTTGTCTTTCATCATTCCCGTATTATTTTCAATAACAATCTTCTTTATTTTTTTACAGTTGATTTCAATGTCCGAACGAGTGTAATTGCAAGTAATACTTGCATCTGTATTTTCCAAATTCACAGAATTGTTCAAAATGTATATTCCCTTGTACTCATCATCTCTGTTCGAATAAGAAGAAAAGCATCTCAAACCTCTTGTTTCGATAGTATTTCCTATATATTTCTGTTCAAATTCAGTCGTCAGCTTAATATATATCGCCTCTGTAGAGCCGGTATAACGTGCAACGGAATTTTCGCCTGTATTTTTTACCGTATTGTGATAAACCAATTCATACGGACCTTCGATACCCGTTTCAACGCAATTTTGTACAACGTTATTTTTCACAATCGTATTAGGGAGTGATGTTCCCATACCCGCGAATATCGCCGCACAACCAACACCGCTTGTAAGTGCGTTCGTATCATTTACGGACGGTTTGCCGAAACCGATATTTTTGCACACATTATTTTCAATAACGTCTGCATATTTGCCCGAAACAGTCGGAGTCCAATAATCAATCGCCCCCCAAACACTGTTGTTAATCGTGTTATTTCTTATAACATAATCGTCAACATCGCCGACAAAACTTATCGTCTTACCGCAGCTATTCTCGAAAGTACAATTTTCAATAAGAACATTTTCAGCCGGACTTTGTGCATCACCGACTATTCTTATACTGTAACCGCTATTTGAACTGTCCGAAATCTGATTGCCGCAATTTGTGAACTTACTGTTCAAAATCGCGAGATTACTGCAATCTCTGAACACAATTCCGTTGTTTTCAAAATCGGTAAAAGAACAGTTGTTGAAAATAATATTATCGCAATTTTCAAACTTTATCATAGGAAAATTTTCAAAATCTATATTTTCGACATATAAATTCTCAACATTCTTCACAATCTGATATGACGGCACATCGTCCGAATAATCCGCAACAAGCGTTGCCCGTTTTCCGCCGGAAGTTTTTATCACCGTGTCTGAATTAAATATTGACGGATATTTTCCGTATTTAATCGTACTGTGAACTTTGTATTCATTCGGAGCAAGTGTGTTTATTGTTCCGTCTTTGCCTTTTATGTCGTTTGAAACACTGCCGGCAGAAAACTCATACAAGTCAGTTCCCAACAGTACTGATGACGTATCATAATTCTTAAAATCCGCTTCGGCGATTTCTTCGGGTGTAAGTTTAAACAGTTCACCGTTTTTCGATTGAATGTTCGACTTGTGACTGTCTATCTCCTTACGTATTTGCAAAACAGCATTGCGTGCCGAATTACCGTCCGCCGCGTATACAAAATTCGCACCGAATGTCATGCACATCATCAATACCGTTAAAAGAGCCGTATTTTTTTTCATTTTCAACTCCATAGCCTTTCTCAAATAAAAAACCAACTTTAATAATAGCGTCTGTAAAATTGCAAATTCAATTCATACAAATTCCAACCGCCATTACATACATTTTATCATTAATTATTCATTTAATCAAGACTTTTCGATTAATATTTTCAAATAAAAAAGCATATCATTTCCAAAAATGATATGCTGAAATTTTTAATAATTTTCTGCGTGAATTTCAAAATATGCTTGCGGGTGATTGCACACAGGACAAACCTGCGGAGCTTTTACGCCTACAACAATATGACCGCAGTTACGGCACTCCCAAACCTTGACTTCACTCTTTTCAAAAACCTCTTTTGTTTCAACGTTGTGAAGCAATGCACGGTAACGTTCTTCGTGAGTTTTTTCTATTGCGGCTACCATACGGAACTTTTCAGCCAATTCGTCAAAGCCTTCTTCTTCGGCAGTTTTTGCGAAATCGGCATACATATCTGTCCATTCAAAATTTTCGCCCTCTGCCGCCGAAACAAGATTTTCTGCCGTTGTTCCGATTCCGTTTAATTCTTTAAACCACATTTTTGCGTGTTCTTTTTCATTGTCGGCTGTTTTCAAAAACAAATCCGCTATTTGTTCAAAGCCGTCTTTCTTTGCCTTCGACGCAAAATATGTGTATTTGTTACGTGCTTGCGACTCACCCGAAAAGGCAGTTCTTAAATTTTCCTCTGTTTTTGTTCCCGAATATTTGTTTGCCATTTATATTACCTCCGTAAATTTATTCATATATAATATATACCACTATACACGAATTTTAAACAACATTTTTTCTATGTCTTGCATTTTTCCGTTTTTTGTATTAATATATGTTTTGGGGTGATGATATGAATGTTGAAAAAAATATGTTTACGATCGGTGAAATGGCAAAATCAATCGGAATTACAAGAAAAATCATATTGAATTACGAAGCAAAAGGATTGATTACTCCGGACGTTAAAGACGGCAAAAACGGAAATCGTTATTATACCGTAGATACGTTCACTAAAATTCGTACAGTACGTATTTTGCAAAAGCTCGGTCTGTCGCTTGATGAAATTCACGCCTATTTAGACGGCGAAACCGATTTATTACCGCTTATCCGCCGCCTTGAAGCTATGCGTGACGAAATAAATTTGAATATTGAAAAGTTGTACGAAAGAGCAAACACCAATCCCACACAAATCAAGGAAATCCGCATTGACAAACAAACGATTTATCGACGCACTTTTACTACGGAAAGTATTCTCGATAAAACAAATATTCTGCGCGATACCGCAATACTTGCAATGCGCGAATACGGTACCGATATGACAAGGCGAATGTATTTTTTAGAATACCCATTGTCCGCACCCAACGAAATTTCTTACTGTGTTGCCGTACCGCCTGAAAGCAGCGGCGAACATATCGTCGTACTGACCCCAATGCGTGCAATTTGCATTTATCATCACGGTGCATATGAGGAACTCCCGAAAGTTCGCGAAAAACTTTTGTCGTATGCCAAAGAGCATAATCTCACACCTTTGGGAATGTGCCGTCATACATATCTTGAAGGTCCCCCGCAACATAAGGATAAAAAACTTTTCATAACACAAGTGGCTCTGCCGATAGAAGAATAAAAAAACTCCCGAACATATAAGTTCGGGAGTTTTTGTTTTTTACATAAAGAACGGGAAAAAATCGTTCTGAACCATATATCTGTTATTCATTTCTTCGATTTGCAAATCGGTATAACCTCTGTTTACCGCTTTTCTTGTGTTTAAATTAACAGCTTGTACCAAACCGATTACTTTTTTTGCATTATTATCATTTAATTCAACATTATACTTGTCAAACAAGCTAAGAATATCAGGAGCGTTTTCATTGCTCATTTTACATTCCATTTCAATTTCAAAGCATAAGTTTTCGCCCTTTACTTCATCCATACCCATTCTCTTAATCAAGTAATGTCTAAGTGCAAGATATTCGTTGGTTTCTTCAATATATCCCGGGTTAGCCATTTTCATAATCTTTTTTCTTGACGGAATATAGAACGGCTTGTTACCTTGCGTTTTCAACAAATCATCATAAAAACCTTCTTCCAAAACATAAGTGTTTACAATCGAATTGTTGTATATTTCCCACAAATCCATTTTACCGTTGACAGTATTAATCAATTCCATAAAATCTTCTTTTGAAATATCATGGTTTTGCTTGTCGTATATTTCAAAAACCTTGTCCAACGGAACAATTTCGTAAAGTTCCGCAAAAACATTGCAGTAATTTATTATTTTATCTCTGACTTCCAAATCGCCTTTTGATTCGTTTGTATAACATTTAGCAACTAAGTATTTTACTTCGTCACACAAGCTGTACTGTTCATTTTCAAATGATATATAACCTAATTCCAATAAAAGTCTAATTTTGAAAACGTCTGACTGTTTAATTTCATTGCTCTCGCACCAATTTACAAGACATTCTGTTTGTTCTTTGTCAAGCGCCGCAAGAACCGTCTTAAAATACTCGTCTGATAATAATATTTCCGATATGCTTTCTGCCACTTCGCCCTTGTTCATTTTTGAACGACCTTTTATATTAAGCTCTTTTGCCAAGTCAAGCATTTCGGGCTTTTTCCAAGACATTATATTATCAAATATTTTCATTTTTCTACCCCTTAATATTTTTTTAATATTATATCATTAAATTTTCACATATACAAGCCATAAAAATAAACAATACTTTCCGCAAATTCTATCCGTCAAGTCAGCCAAACCTCTAAAAATTCCGCATAAAGCAACACCTGCGGCAAGTGTTAGAGTTCAAGGCAACGCCCTTAGCTCCCTCACAAATACCGCAGGTGATATTTTAAACTATATCAAATTGTTTTGAGAATGTCTAACTTTGATGTGCCCCTCTTTTTAAATCAAAGCCGGTAAGAGGGTTATATTAATCATATTTATCCTCTTTGACACTCACAGTCACTGCCATCTTTCGGCGCGGATATGTGACTTCGTCACCACCTCAAATGAACCGTATATTATTTTATCAGCCCACAGCCTCATTCGGATCGTCATACGCAGTCATACCCGGTATTATCCAAATTGTTTGGTTCTTTTCTTCCCAGTCAACTCGGCAATCCAACACATCTGTTATATCACGAAGTTTAAAGTAGTTGTTACCGTCAATATTATAGCACGTTGCCTTTATAGGTACTCCGTCCAGTGTTAAAAACGCCGATGACGAAAAGGCTGTCCTTGTAACATCGTCTCCCGGTGTTAATTCGCCGCCAACCGATGTATAATCATAAAAGCTTAGCATATCAATCGAATTTGTTGCTCCGTCATACTTAACATCAAATGTTTTAATTGTTCCGTTTAAGATTTGTGCAATATCTCTGAGCTTAAAGTAGTTGTTGTCATCAATGTTATATGCAACGGTGTTATATTTGCGGCTATCCAGACAAATAGTCTGCGTTTTGGCAACAGAGTTTTTGCTGAATCCGTTTCCGGGATAATAAGTAAATGTTTCCTGACTTTCATCCTCTTGAACCAAATAGCGAATCTCTCCGTTATAGTAAATAGTATAGATTTTTCCTGTTATAATCCAAGGCTCTATTTCAGAAGAATCTATTCCCGGAATATTCCTCATATCCTCATCACGGTCAAACGAAAATTCTTCAATACCGTATACATTTACCCATTCTTTGTTTTCTATTTTATTGATTTCACCGTTGTTTGAACGAACCCACTCATTATATTCTAAGCTCTTATCCATATCAACGTTGATATATCCGAAACTATACTCTTTCAGCTTTGCAAGTCCTTCGGCAGAATAGGTCAACGCACCCCATTCGCCCCAAGGTGTATCTACGGACAGAACACCGATAGGTGCACCAAGCTTTGCTACGTCATCAGCTGACGGTATTTTAGTGAAATCGGCAAGATTGCTTGTCGGAATATAACATACCTTCGAGTTAAACCAGATTTTTGAATTTGTTCCGTCATAATCTTTCTCGATAACATCTATTACCGCACCTTTTTTAACCGAAGAACCGTCTGAAATATCACAATCCGCATTTGCCTCCGCTTTGTACGAAATAAGCGGTTTTTCGGTGTTTGCAAGTTGTATATTGACATATTTGGATTCAACATAATATAAACCGTGCTTGTAATAGATTTTATAATGTCCGTTTTGTGGTGTTGCGTCCACTATTTGAACAGACTGATTTATTTTGTAAACACCCGATTTTACATAATCCGTTGAGTCGGGAGTTGTCTTTACCATAAGCGGAGCGGTTGCTTTTCCGACTGCCTCAATTTCCGGAGGAGTTGTCACTTGATTGTTAATATCTAAGATATAACAATTTTTTCTCGGTACAAAATATACGGCAGGTTTCCAGCTTGTAAAAGCAGTACCGTCTTTTTCTCCACATTGTCTGATTGTACCTCGCGATTCATCAACACCGCCTTCACTCCATATTGCAACCCAATCTTCGTTATATCCGACAACGTCAAATTCACTTGTTGCACCTGCATAAAATGCTGTGTTGGCATTTGCCTCTGTTCTTGACTTTTCTGCAAACGGAGGATCATAGCCGATTTCTTTAAGTTCGTCCAATCTCTTAGAGTGATAATTAATCGGCGGATTGCCCGGATAGAAAGATGCTTTTACCGAGCCGAATTTACCCTCATCACCGATATGTATAACTGCTTTACCTACTAACGGTAACGATGCCGGTCTTTTATGTCTTACCCATTCAGTCGGAACTTTTGCGTAGAAATTCATTTCTTCACCTTCGGTTGTTTTTGAACCGCCGTAGATGTAATCAGCAAGGAAAACCATATTTATTGCGTGTTGATATTTTTCATCATCCGACTTTAAAGACTCATTCAACTTTTCTTCAAAGTCCTCTGCCGCCTCAAGTGTATCTTTTCTGTTTGCATAAGCATACACATAACCGATTGTACCGTCTTTAAGCTGAACTTTGTGGTAATTGTCCGCTATTTGGTCCTTGCCGTTTATGTATGCCTCCAAAACCGTCAATTTCTCATTTTGGTACACAACACTGATACTTCCGGACGGTGTCGGATTTTTTGTGACGTTCATACTTCCTACTGTTACATAAGCCTCACTGCCGTCTTCAATATCCGTTGCGAAGACAGGCACTGCAAGCATGGTAAATACCATAATCGCCGCAAGCAATGTGCTAAAAACTTTTTTCATTTTAATCCCTCTTTTCTTAATTTTTTCGTCTTGGCAGACTATGTTCTATAATTATTATACACCGTACACCGATGTACGATGCAATGGATTTTCAAAAAAATTAATTTTTTTCTGAAACAAAAACTTTTAATGTCATATCAAAAGGAGTTTTATTTTTCATCGCTAAAGCTACACTGAACCTCGGAACTGTCTGTTTTTTCATAATACAGCAAAAACCTCCTGCATAATCACAGGAGGTTTTTGTACTGATTTATCTTCGGCATCCACAGTCACTGTCATCTTCCGGCTCGGATATGTCATCTTGATCACATTCCAAGAATTCGCCCCTCTCAGGCGGGAAGAATTCGTCAACCGGGAAGTCTATTCTCTCAAATAAGTCACAAGGATTGTCATCCGTTGCCCCTACCCCAAATAGACCATGTTGCGTGGGTGATGAAAAAGCGAGGTTATATGCTATATTTAAGCATATTTCCTCCGACCGTTCGGATACTCCAAATACGGTTGTTTCTTTTCATTGTCGTATTTTTGAATCGGAACACCTTTTATTTTCTTTATTTCATTATCTATCCTAATAGCCTCGACAAAACGTTTTGTCAATTCATCATCAGATACACCACAAGTAGAATCAAGCTCATTTTCTTCATACATAACTATCGATTCCTTTATTTATATTATATCACAGTAATATATATTTTTCAATCATAGCAATAATAAATATCAGATTAATTTAAGCATTAATCAAAATTGAATTGCAAACAATTTTTCAATAATTCCCTAAAAAACATCTTAAGTTCTATTTTCAACTGCCGAGCATTCCTCGGTAGTTGAAAAAACTCTCTGCCAAATTAAAATTGACAGAAAGTTTTTAAGAGAGAGCCTAATTATTCCGAAGTCGGAGTAAATGTAATATTAGGTATTGTAAACTTTACGGCACTTGAGTTATAGCAATTAACTGATATTGTATTAAATACATCTGAAAATGAGATAAAACCTTGTCTAAAATCAACTTTTTATAGATTATACCGACGAACGATTTTTGTTCAAAACGTAGTGGAAATCATTTACAACCGCTTTTGCGAATGATATAATCACAACATAATCAGTTATTATGTTGTATCGTGTAGAAAATAGTCCCGGTTTTGTATTCTCTTGCGGTGTACTTCCCCGCTTTCTGCTGTATAAATACGAGTGGTATTTATACTCGAATGTCCTAAAATATCAGCAAGACGGACTATATCCTGATAGACAGCATAATATGTTTTGCCAAACAGGTGCCGTAAATTATGCGGAAACACCTTGCTTGCAAGCACCCCGGCTTTACCGCAAAGACGCTTCATCTCTGCCCAGATATTACTTCGGTTAAGCGGGTTCCACTTTCTGGTAACAAATACAGCTCCATTTTTAATATTATTTTTTCTAATGTACCGCTGCAGCATCTTACACAGCTTGCTCGGAATGAAAATAACACGATTTTTTCCCTTGCATTTAATTCTGGCAACACCGTTTTTCACAGCATCCACTGTTATGTATGCCAATTCGGACACACGGATTCCAGTAGCGCAAATTGTCTGCATTACAAGATACAAACGTGTTTTTCCCTGCTCATAAGCTGTTTTCAAAAGCATATCATATTCTGCTTTTGTGAGCTCACGGTTCGGTTCAATAAATGCGTTTTGCTGAATTTTAAGACTTTTCACTCTGTATTCCGGATGGTCCATCCACTCAAAAAATGAGTTTAGCGATGACAATATTGAATTTACACTCTTTGGGGCATACTCGCTTTCCAGCCATTGCTTATATTCCTGAACAACAGCCTTACTTATTTGCTGTCCGTTAAGCCACTGAATAAATGCGGTTACATCATGAGTGTACTTCATTACTGTCGCTTTTGACTTTTCCTCCGAAATAAGGTAGCTCTCAAATTCCTTAATTTTTTGTAACATCAATAATTCCCTCCATCACCATTATACAATAATTTTTTCAATTTGTCATTTATACTAAAAATGAGCATAAAAATAAGGCGCATTATAAATGGTTTACCATTAGATAATGCGCTTTACCTCCATATATTTATATCACTCATTACAGAATACACGGCATCAAGCACATCTTTAGGGAAGGTGTGCTGCTTTTTAGGTGGGTAACAAGAAATCCGCATATTCTGAAATCAATAATACGCATCAATAACATATCGCTCATCACAGAATACACGGTTTATATAATAAGAGGGAGAGCGTCTTATTTGGGGTATTTACAAGAGTCCGTATATTCTGAGATCAGCGATATGTTCTGTTGTTTTTACTGTCCTGCCGCGCCGATTATTCCCGCGTCGTTTTTAAGCTCGGCTGTTTCAATGCTCGCATATGGCTTTAGTTTTTCCTTCAGCGGATTTAACAGCCGCTCGTTTTCCTGCGATATTCCGCCCGCTATTAAAATACGTTCTGGGTCTAATATATTTATCAGATTTTCAAGTCCCATTGCAAGGTAATCTATATAGCTGTCGTAAACCTCATGCGCGGTCTTTGAGCCTTTGTCCATTGCAGTAAATATCGTTCGTCCGTCTATTCCGTCCTTGGCGCACTTGGCAAGAATACTGTCGGGATTTTCCTCTGCGGCTTTTTTTGTCTGCTCAATAAGTGCAGATACAGACGCATACTTTTCCCAGCAGCCATATCTTCCGCAGTTGCATTTCAATCCGTCCTTCTCTATCCGCATATGTCCGACCTCGCCTGCCGCGCCTCTGCCTGAATATATCTTTCCGTCTATAATAATTCCTGCACCTATACCCGTTCCGAGCGTAATCAGAATCAAATTATCTGCACCCTTGCCCGCTCCTGCGATTTGCTCGCCCAATGCAGCACAGTTTGCATCATTATCCATTTTGACAGGTATTTTCAAGGCTGTTCTTATTATCTCGCCCAACGGGTAATCCTTAAACGGGAGATTTGCAGTAGAGATTTTTGCATCCCTTATAATACCGGGTGCACCTATACCGACCGAGCCTGCGTGGTAGCGGAGTACAAGTTCTTTGCATACCGAAATAAGCTCGTCAGCGATGTTGTCGGCTGTCATATTTTTGTCAATCGGGACGTTTACACGTTCTATTATCTCATTGTTTTCTATTACGCCTACTTTTGCACTCATTCCGCCTATATCTATACCTATTCTCGTATCGGCGTATGCGTCGTAGTCGCATATTACCGTAACGTCAGGGTGCATTTTAAGCATTGATGCAGGTGTATCTGTCGTTATATCGTCTGAGAATAACGCTTTTACAGCATTCAGCTTTGAGCGTCCGTTTGCAAGCAGTATTATCTTCTTTGCCTTAAATATAGTCGCCATTCCCATTGTGAGAGCGTGAGTTGGGACTTTGCTCTTATCCTCAAAAAAGTGTGCGTTTGCGTCTATTGTGTCCTGTGTGAGATTAGTTAGGTGCGTACCCGAATTAAGCGCGTCCGACGGCTCGTTAAAGCCGATATGACCGTTTCTGCCTATACCGAGTATCTGCAAATCTATTCCGCTTGTTTCAACCATGTTTTCATAGACTGCACATTCCTCGGCCGGATTTGACGCTTCGCCGTTGGGGATATGCGTATTGGATAAATCTATGTTAATATGATTAAACAGATTTTCACGCATAAAGCTGTAATAGCTTTGCGGGTTGTCGCGGCTTATCGGATAATATTCGTCAAGATTAAATGTGGTAATCTCCTTGAAATCTATTTCATTGTTTTTATACATTTTAGCAAGGTATTTATATGTACCCACAGGCGTTGCGCCCGTTGCAAGACCGAGTACGCTGTCAGGCTTATTTTTTACCTGCTCCGCGATTAACTCCGCCGCTCTTTTTGACATTTCATCATAGTTTTTGCATAAAATTAGCTCCATTTTTTACTGTCCCTTCAAATATTTTTCCGTTTATGATAACCGTATCTATATTGTTATTATCATCAAACACGATTAAATCGCAGTCATAGCCCTCCGCGATTTTTCCGCAGCTTAAGCCGAGAAGTTTCGCAGGCGTTTCGCTTGCCATCTTAAACGCGTCTTGTTCGGGAATACCGAAGTCTATCGCGCATTTTACACAATCTAAAAGTGTTGACGTGCTTCCCGCAAGTGCGCCGTCAGGCATTATTGCCGTACCGTTTGTAACGGTCATTTCCTGTCCGCCGAACTCATATTTACCATCGGGAAGTCCCGTTGCTCTTACGCTGTCGCTTATTAAAATCATTCTGTCCGCACCGAATAATTTATACAGTATTCTGATAACCGATGGGTGAATATGCTTTCCGTCGCATATGACCTGAATATACATATCCTTATCAAACGCCGCTCCTATTACCGACGGCATACGGTGGTGCAAAGGAGCCATTCCGTTGTAAATATGCGTCAGGCACTTTGCCCCCGCGTCTGCCGCTTGTAATGCCGTTTCATAATCGGCATTTGTATGACCGACGCATACAAGCATATCCGTGTTTTTGATGTACTCAATCGCTCCCGCAAGCTCAGGCGCAAGCGTTATGATTTTGGCACGGTTGTACTCCTGAAACTCGGTTATATCGGGATTTCTGATAAAGTCAGCGTTCTGCGCGCCCTTACGTTTCTCGCTTATGTACGGTCCTTCAAGATGAATACCGCCGATTTTCGCTCCGTTTTCGGGAATGTCTGCGGTTAAAACCTTAACAATAGCCTCGTGAGGCGCGGTCATTGTAGTGGGGTATACCGTTGTTGTGCCCGACTCCACATACAACTTTGAAAGCTTGTGAAAATCCGCGTCCATTGTGTCAATTCCGCCCATACCGTGCGTGTGTATATCCACAAGCCCTGCATATGCGCGTTTACCGTAGAAGTCGACGCCGTCGCCGTCAAGATGACCGATTTTTTCAATTTTTCCGTCAGTGCATAAAAGGTCAACGGGTTTTCCGTTTATGTTTAAGTTTTTGAATTGTTGTTTCATAATATTTTTATTCCTTATTTAAGAATTTTTTTGCCAAGCGATAACAAATCCTTTTCTTTCGGTTCTGACGGGTAACAATCGTCGTTTCTTACCCAATTCCATTCCCATTCAAACCAATTTATATCATCTTCATATGCTTCACCCTGCATTTCATCCATACGGTTTTTAATCCAATGTTCCCAGCGAGGTTTATAAAAATCCTTAATCAATCCCGACCACTGCCTGTTGGAATAATCGTGAAGCAGACCGATTTCCGATTGATTATACGCTCCCCATGTAGTAATCAACGCTTTTGCGTTAAATTCATACAGCATTTTTGAAAAATCATCGGCATTTTCCGCAAGCGCCTTTGCCTGCTCTATCCATCTGCCGAGCATATAGTATTCACTGCACTCCAAAACTTCTTCCATATCATCTGCCGTTTCCAAAAATTTTTCGGCGTAGTTTTCAAATTCCGAAATATCCTTGTCCAAAAAAGCTTTTACCATCCCGTTATAATAATCCTGCGTCCTGTTAGACAAAACCTGCTGCAGTATCGTTACCAAATCATATTGATAACCGCTGCTTCCATTCAATATTTCATAATCTTCAAGTAACAGACACGCCGCTTTTTCAAGCTCTTTTTTGTCATAGCTTATAACGGCGTTTCCCCACGCTGACGCGGAAGTAACCTGAAGCGACGGTCTTGCATTAAAAACAGACTCAGGAGCACCCTGTCCCAAGTTATTAAGCTCCGATTTATACACCGTTTCTTTGAGAATATCCCACGCTCTTTGCGCCGATTTGCTTTCCGCACCGTATCTTCTGATACTATACTCATACAGCCATTCCTCAAGATTGATTTTCTTCATCGCTTTACTTGCGTCCTCCTGCCATACACATTCAAATAAAAAGTCATATAAAACAGGATTGTTGACGCTTGCTTCAGGCGTTATGCCTATACCTGCAATTTTCTCACAGGAATTATAAGCTTTTGGAATATTGACGGCAAGATTATCAAGATGACCGTACATTCCCAGTCTGCCGCCAAAATTATTCAGCATACAGAAAACCCACGGAGTATTGTCAAATTCTTGTAAATATCCATACGCTTCGTTCCCAGCTCCGCCCTTATCATAGTTTGGCAGCTTTTCCGCGTATAAGTCAAGTATTAAAGCATGTTCTTTACCGTTTTCAACCTCATCAAGTCCTGCGAGCAATTCAGAAGCAGGGTTCTGCTGCCAAGACTGAATTACCCATACCGCATTATGGTTTGCGCGTATCATTGCGCCGAGTACCTCTTTTGAAATACTTCGCAAAGACATATCCGCAGTGTTGCCACCCTCGTGGAATGGGTCAATCGCAAAGTAATTACTGTATTCGCCGTATGCCTCTTTTTGCGCTTTGTAAAACTTATCCGCATATTTCTTAAAGCTCTCCGACGTTGTTTTCAGCATATGCGGACGCGTAAACGAGCACCACGTCCCCTGCGGAATAACTTGTACATTAGGGTCATATTTTTCAATATCTACTGGGACCATACCGCTGTATCCCTGTAAAACAGGGTACATTCCAAGCTTTCGCATAATAAGCTGATTTTTTCTTGCCAAATCAGTCCTTTTCTCAAACCAGCTGTCATGAACAGGTCCGCCGAAACCGGATAAATTACCCATATACGCCCAAGCATAATATGCAGGACCCGCTATATACTTTTTCGCTTCTTCATGGGTATATCCGAGAGAAAGTAAAAATCTTCTCCAAACCTCCTCCTGCGCCGTTAAATCAAGAATCACATTTACACCGTTAAGAGCCAGCCAGTCCAATTCATCACGCCATTCTTTCTCGCCCCAGAATGCCATAGAATAAGAAAATGTGCAATAATTATATGCGTAACGCACCCTTGCTTTTGTTTCCCGAAAAACAGTCTTTTCAAGCGGTACAATTTCTGACGGCATTTTCACCTGATTTCCAACTTGCGATATATGCACTCTGCAATAATATTTAAGATAGTGATTTAATCCGACCGCAAGCGAAACGCCGTTATTTGCCGTTATATATATTTTGTTTTCCTTGTATTCTAATTTAAAATAATCGTAATCGCTTATTGGATTTTGTTCAATTTTAAGAATAAACCATTGCCTATACTCTTTGCCGAGATGACGTTCGATTATTCCGTATACTTCCTTATATGTATCGGCTGTCGTAATGTCTGTATTATACTCCGAATTTTCAAATGTAGGAATATTTAATTCAGGTTTTTCCCGGACAGGAGTACCTCTTTTTTGACCCGTAAAACGAATATCTTTTATTACCGCCTCGGGTGACTCGGAATAATACTCCATATATACCCGTATAAATCTCGTTTCTCTTTTGCGAGCATTATAAATGTCGCCTGTTTTGGCGTCGCAGCTCTTATTATCGTTTTTACGAACCAAGAAATCAAAGTCCCTGCCGTCCATACTTGTGTATATGCTGTAATGCGAATATCCCTTTTCCGAAGTAAAAACCGATATTGTATCCAGATAATAATTTTCACCAAGGTTTACATCTTTAATGAGCGGATAAAAATTATTTGCATCACCGCTTTCCTGCTCATATACGCAGACTTCCTGTATATCGGCAGAAGATATAAAAATATGAGATGCCGCAACAGGTATTTTCACATTGATTTCTTTCTCTGTTTCTCCGTTTAATTCTGTTTTTGCAAACAAAATCAAATCCGAAAAAACATTATTCTGCGCACATTTTATTGTAACAAGTCCCGAAACAGCTTGAGAAAACTTCACATTTACAGCCGTAACATTATGATTACCGTCAAGCTGTACCACAGTTTCCGAGCTTTTCTTTAATATATTCTTTACAGCAATTTTCTGCATAATCGTCACCCTTGCTTTCTGTAAAAATACATTTTGTTTACCTGATTATATAGATGACAGGGGCATTTTAAATTATTTGTTAACAGGAATTGCTGGACATCTTGGCATCATCTTATCAAGACTGTTCCACATAAACACCTTTGCTGTCGCGTAGTCGCCGTCAAATGCACCTACAACCTCAACGTCTTCGCCTGCGGCATTTGTCTTAATATCTGAAATATCCTTTATTGTTGCTTTTACAAGGTTTCCGTTTGCCGCATAGGTCGCAACAATAGTATACGCGCTTTCATCTGTGCGCTTTATGACATTAACTTTATTGTTTGCTCGGTCTGCCTCTACAATTTCATAATCATCGGTCTGTATTTCCTCCCAGCGGGCATAAAGAGTTGTCATCTCCGATATATTATTTACTGTTATAGCTTCTATCTTTTCTCCGCCTGTTTCAGCTGTAAACCAGCCTTTGAAGTCATAGCCGTCTTTAGTCGGCGTAGTTAATGCGGGCAGACTTTCAATTGTACCGCTTATTGTGTTGCTCTCTTCCCCGTCTTGCAGAGTGATTGTATATGTTTTAATCTCCCACTGCGCATAAAATGTCACAGAACCTTGAATTGCTGAAATGTTTGTATATGCATCATGCTCCGTTCCATATTTGTACAGCGTGTCATCTCCATTAACCTTCCAACCCATAAAGTTATATCCTGCACGCACAGGCTCTTGTTCCGGAATTGCTATCTGCTCTGTTGTTACCTGATCATACGTGGTATTGTCTTCCGGTTTGTTTGTAACATTTGTACCGTTAGGCATATATCCAACCGTAAATTTACCATTTTCTATCCAGTGCGCATATATTGTCATTTCTGTCTTGTCTTTAAATGTATCAAGCAGTTTTTCTACCGTATTGAAATAGGTATCTTTTACAACACTGCCTTCGCCGTTTGGCTGTGTGCGCCAATTTGCAAAGGTAAAGCCTGCCTTTGTCGGCTGTTTTGTCGGGAATTCAATCAAATCTTCAACAGTACCTGTGATAGTTTTTTCTGCTTCCGTAAAACCGTCGCCTTCTTGCAAATCTAATTTCAACGTATATGTTATCGGCGTAATATTTACAGTTACCTTAACTGCCTTGTCAGGCATTGTGAAGCTGTATTTGCCCTCTGTTTCTGTAATTGTCTGACTTTCGCCGCCATCCGGCTGATATGAAACGCTTGTTATATTATAACCATTCGGCGCTGTGGCGGTCACGTCAACAGTATTACCCTCTGTTGCCGTTTGGGGAACTTTAATTGTGCCTCCCAAGCCTTCGGGAATAGTTCTCTCTGACACAAACTCCGATGTAATATTGCTCGTAACCTTTTCAGGTTCAGTTATATTTGCTGTGAATGTAATCGGATTATACGCAATATCCGTTGACTTGAAACGAAGCGTATGTGATCCCTGTGTTGCCCAATCGCCTGTCGTTTTAATCTTTAATGTCGTAATCTGCGGAGTTTCGGGCTTGGGTTCTTCAAAGCTGCAATCAGCGGTAATTTCCGTTTCTTCATTATTCTTTACCTCATACAGCTTAGTAACTTCTTTCCACGCGTCAGTATATCCGTTTACATTGACTGTTATATCCTGTTTTTTCGGCGTGCCTGCTGCCGGATTTGTCAAACTCGGCTGTATCTGGTTTGTTACTGTTTTATAGAATCTACTGAACATCGTTGCGCCCTTTGTATTTGCGCGCATATTGTAAATTCCTACAGGCTGATTTGCTCTCGGGCGGAACTGAATGGTTACTGTACCATCATCTGCGATTGTTTTTTCATCAATAAACTGTATCTTTTCCTTGCTTATTGCTTCACCCTCTGCAAGCGTCTGATTTGCAATAAACCTCATATTCTTGCCTTTTGCTTCATCACTTTCAAGCTTCAATTTGATTTTCAACAGTGTGGATGGTGAAATGCGGAGCATACCCTCCTCGTCACCCTCGCTTTCTTTTAATGATGCCGGCGCCACTGTTTCTTCCGGTTCATTTGCAACCGTCGTTGTCACCTCTGTGGCAGTAATGCCCCCCGCTGCCGCAAACGCCGGCATAGTCAATGCTCCCGCAAGCATTAAGGCTAAAATTCCTGATAATACTTTTTTCATTTTTTACTCCTCCTCTTGATTATCTTTATTAAAATCCAACGATACACTATCGCCGTTATTTTCTATGTTTAGTGCGTCCCCGAATATTGCCTGTACTGTTGACAATGTAACATAGGTTCTGTCATTTACAAGCTCCGCCTTTGGTAAATCCGTATGCTGTTTTGCGTTAACGTAAATATTACCGCTGCTCATATCAAAATACGTGCTTGTATACGGATAAAACAAAGATACCGTTTTAGTATCGCCGTCCCAGTAAATCTCCGCTCCGACAGCTTCGGCAAGCGGTCTTATCGGTATCATAAGCTCGTCTTTTAAACATGGCGGTGCGTCTATTTCCCTTTCTTCACCGTTTATGTATACAGCTGAAATATCCTTTTTAAATTCTATCTTATCTTGTGTTTCAAGCGGTTCAAAATTGGGGAACACATTGTAGCCGCCGACATATGTATCTATCCCCTCCGCACTCATTCCTGACAGACTGAAGTTCTCTTTGTCAAGAGTAATTAGATTTACACTTCCCGCAAGAAACCGTAGAGGATAATAATCGTCTGAGTTCCACAACGCATCGGGATTTTTCGGAATAAGCGTGAAGTAGAACAGCGGTCCGTCGCGCAGCACCACATTGTTTTCACCACTAAAATCAACATAGCTTACCGATACAATATCACCGTTTACAGATGCTTCTATAATATCCGTATCCTGCACAAGCATTGTTTCATTTGTTCCTAAAAGCGGTCTGCCGCTTTCATCAGTTTTGAGTGTGAATTGCTCCGTATTGTATGCAAATTGAAACTCACATCCGCATAATCCATCGTTATCCTGCGGCAGATTTTTTGTGTAAATCGGGACAATTATTTCATTCGCTTCGTTCATGCTTTGCGGCGCAAAAAACACGCATGAGTTTTCTGCCGCCAATGCAGTTATCGGCATACTAATGATCACCGCAATTAAAGCCATACATAATTTTTTTATCATTGTTATAACCTCCGTTTTGTTACAATATATCGCTCATCGCAGAATACACGGTATAAATAAGAGGGAGAGAGGGGCTTATTATGGGGGTATTCACAATAATCCGTATATTCTGAGATCAGCGGTATATTATTTACTATATATTATATATTACCTTTATATCGAAGCATAAAATACAACGCTCAATCTTGATCATTCGCATATGGGTCGTAATACCCTGCGTCCTTTCCGTTTATCGTAACAGGATAAACATACGCGCAGGAGGCGCTTCCGTCGGGATTAAACATACTCAACGTTCCCCTGTATGACGCCTCGGCTTTTTTCATATACTCATTATTTCTCGTAAGCCTCGCATAATCATAATAAACATTTGCGGTAAGCGAGCTCCAATAATGAGGAAAGGTATCGCCGTACATTCTTTTTTTACCGAACCAATACCCATCCCAATGACGTATCGCCACCTCATATAAATGATAATCAGGCTGTAAACCGTTAAACAATTCAAGAACATCTATTTGTTCCTTTGCCGCAGTTAAATATTTATCCTCCATTGTGATTTCATAGGTTTGCAATAATGTATAAGCGGCAGGCGCGACAATGCTCTGCTCATAATTTACTTCATGCGCGGGATAATCAATCCCGTTGGACATAATATATTCGCAATGCCGTTTGAAGCATACGAGCAACTCTTCCTTTTCAGAGAGCATATTTTCATTTTCGAGACACTTTGTAATTTCCGATACTGGTATTTCTATCGCATAGAAATGACTGCCGTCCTGCTCATAAAATGACTTTAATGCTCGGTACGCCGATACAAGATAAGACTTGTTTTTATACAAGCGGTAAATCTCAATATAGAACACGCTTATCCACGGATAGTTATACAATCTGTTCCACTCGTTATTGCGGTTATAATCGTTATACACAACGCCCGTTTCAGTATCGAAAAGCTCTCTTTCAACATATGAAATATATTTTTTCAGACTCTTTGATAATTTTTCGTCAGTATGCGCTTGTAAATACTTAGCTATCAGTATTCCCATTCCTACGCGCTCACGTCCGCCGTTATAGTCGCTTTCCGAACTGTAGAAAATGTGTTTTTCCTCATTGTCATAAGACAAATATGCGCCGTCAAGACCGCTGTTTGATTTATTATACTGCTGTTTATCAGCAATAAAACGACAGCGGAGTTCTGATAATTTATCCAATCGCGGGATTGTTAAAATACGGCAGTATGTATTCACTCCGCATATACTGATATTGAATACATTTTCGCCTATTTCCGATACAGGCTCTTTAATTTGTATTGCCCCATCTGATATATTAAAGTCAACTTTCTTTCCGTTTCGCATAACAATAACATCACCCAGTCCGAAATCAAAAACTGGCTTGATACTGAGTTTTATTTCCTCATTTTCAAAAACAATATAATTCTCTGCTGTTACCGCGACATACTTTTCATTATATTCTCCGAGCTTTTTATAAAAATCCGTTTTACCATTATGCCAGAAAAGAGTCCATTCAACTGTAAAGTTCTCATTTGGCGCAAGAGAAACGGGCGAAGGATGCAGAATAAAATCGCCGCGGTCATTGCTTATTTTCGATAAATCGCGTTCAATGCTGTAGCCTCCAAGACTTCCTTTTGTGAGAACGAGCCCCAAATGAGGAGCTTCACCGCCCATCCTAAGGCACATAACATATGAAATATCTTCTCCGCACCATATATGCGTATGACACCGTTTTTTCATACAGGTTTCACTGTCTGAATAATCATCATTAAACGGCGTATATATTGAAATATCCTTTAATGATGTAAAAATATCCTTACCGGAAGTATTTGTAAATATATATCTTTCTGTAACAGTATCATTAACTTTTTCTGATTTTACAGATACGGAAATTCCGTCAGGAACTTTTACCGTACCCCATTCGGTATTTCCCTCAATCCAATTCATTTGATATTTGTCACTATGATGTATAATTGATTTCATTAATATGTTCCTCCGTTTTGTTGCGTACTGTTAAACTACAGTTAGCGAAATCTTATTCGTTGTTGTACAATCATTACCGATAAAAATGTCAAATTCACCCTTCTCCACACAGAATTCACCTTTTCTGTTGTAAAAGCCAAGCTCCTCAAAGCCGAGCAAAAACATAAGCTCCTTACTTTCTCCCGGCTTTAACAGGTTCTTTGAAAATCCTTTCAGTTCTTTTATTGGTCTTGTCATAGACGCAACCAAATCACTTATATAGCATTGAGATACTTCTTTACCCTCGTGTTCTCCTGTATTTGTAACAACTGCATATACCTTGAACTTTTCTCCGTTTTTCAATTCCTCTAAAGTGAGCATCGACCTATCGCACTCAATCTTTGAATATTCAAATCGCGTATAACTTAAGCCGTATCCGAATGGATACATAGGCGTTGCAGGACAGTCAAGATAGCTGTCATCTTTGCCGTAATATGACATACCGCCGCCAAAAAACGCAGGATAGTTATAATAAATAGGTATTTGTCCGGTCACACGAGGAAAAGTCATCGGCAGTCGTCCCGATGGATTTACTCTTCCATACACAATATCTACAATACTCTGAGCCGCACAAGTTCCCGACTGCCACGCATATAAGATTGCGTCCAGATATTGCTCCGCTTCTCCTAATGCAATCGGACGCCCAAAGCACATTACGCCAATTGTCTTTTTACCCAATGCGCGTATCTTTTTTATAAACTCCAGTTGCTCCGGCGGTAAATCTATATTTGTTACACAATTATTTTCGCCGCTCATTCTTGCGCTTTCTCCGAGCACAAGAACAACTGTTTTAACATTTTTCAGCATTGGCAGCACATCATCCCAAAGATATGAAAGCTGTGCAAAAACAATATTGTCTGCTTCTTCACATCCTGAAAAAGCCTCTTGTATGCTGCATAGCATTTCAGGGTTGTAGTCGGGCGCCCAGCTACCCAAATGAGAGCGTTTCTCATACAGGAACGGTCCTGTAACAGCAATCTTTTCCGATTTCTCCAACGGAAGTACATTGTTATTTTTTAAAAGAACCATTCCCTCATCCGCACACTGCTTTGCAAGTCTAAGATGTTCTTTGTAACTAATTTGTTTCGGTTCGGTATACGGGTGGTCAAGTAGTCCAAATTTTTCTTTTACACTAAGCACGCGATATACCATTTCGTCAATGGTTTTCTCCTGCACCTTTCCTTCCGAAACAAGCTTTCCCAAATACTGTATATAGCATTTGTCAACCATATCCATATCAAGCTCAGCGTTAGCAGCCAGCATTGCCGCCTCTTTTTCATCCTTTGCCACTCTATGATTTACTAATTTAGCAATAGAAGCCCAGTCACTGATAACAAATCCTTTGAAGCCCAATTCATCTTTCAATACGTCGCGCAATAAATATCTGCTTGACGCAACCGGCTGACCACTTATTTCACTGAATGAGTTCATCACAGTCGCCACATCTGTTTCAACAGCCGCCTTAAACGGTCTCAGATAGTAGTTTCGTAAAGTATAATCACTAATTTCTGTTTTACCGTAATCACGCCCGCCTTCAACCGCGCCATAACCAAGATAATGCTTTGCACAGGCAGCAATAGACGCTGTATTCTTATAATCATCACCCTGAAAACCGCGTATAACCGCTTTACCCATTTCAGAAGTTAGATGCGGGTCTTCTCCAAAACCCTCAATGCATCTGCCCCATCTCGGATCGCGAGAAATATCAATCATAGGAGAGAACGTCCAATGCACACCGTCGTTTGCAGCTTCCTCCGCAACAGCGCGATACGCTTTTTCAAGCAATTCAGTATTGAAGCTCGCTGCACCTGCCAACGGAATCGGTAAAACTACGCTATGACCGTGAATTACGTCCCGTCCAAAAATCAATGGTATTCCCGTCGGGGATTGTTCAACAGCTATTTTTTGTAATTCGTTTAATAAGGTCACATCTATCCTTTTCTGTTCATCATTTCCTGCTGTCGCAGTATCCGCAAGAATGACCGAGCCGACCCTGCCTTTTCTAACTTCTTCCCTGATTTGCTCTGTATCCTCCAACTGCACTTGATTTAACTGTCCAATCTTCTCTTCCAGCGACATTTTTTTAATTTTTTTCATAATTACATCAGATTTCATCTAATCCCTCACACTCACCTTACGGAATTTAATATATCATTCAACTATAGGCAATTCTGTCATTCTCAGCTTTGCACACCCATACGGATAAAGCTCAATCTCCTGTTTTTCTCCAATTGGAGTTCTTGACAGCGGCTCCTTTGCGCACACTGTTTCATATCCGTCCTCAAGTCCCCAGTCGATTTGTTTTACATATGCTTTCATTACAACAGGCGGATTCTGAGAAGAAAACGGAATATCGTCTATATTTCTCTTTTCAAGCTTAAAATCTGTGCCGCAAAAAGCGTAATTCCATTCAGACACAGGTATGTACTCATAATCGCAGTAAGGGAATTTTCGTTCTATTCCGTCACGTTCATATTCATACATTTTCTTTTCATATTTAATCGGTACGGCAAACACCAGTGGTCCGCACTGTACCGTATTCAAATCATATGCCCTTTTGCTGACTACAGGCTCGGTATTGTATGTAATAAGAATTTCACGGCATTCCGCTTTTTTAATTTCAAATATCGCTTCATCTCCTGAAAATTCCTTCCCATCCGCTTTTACATTTTTCGCCCACGAAGGGATACGAATTTTAAAAGTAAAATCCTTATTTGCCGTTATTGTATATTTAAAACTATAATCAAACGGATATTGAGTTTCCAGAACGATATTTATATCGTTTGTTTTTAATTCTGACGGAATCGGAACAGCGTTTACAATTTCATTCTCTGCGTACATAAAAGCTGAAAGCGCAAGCTTCGGCCAGCCCTGCCCGAAATTTGCCGTACAGCAACCGAAATGCGGCTCCAAGCCAAACAAATGCGCCTCCTCGCTGTTTGTGCGAAACAGAGGTTTCCCCGGGAATCTCTGGCAAGCTATTTGATTACTCATCTGCACATATTGATGTGTCCACATATCATCGCTTATCGTTGCAGGAAGAGCATTGAAAGCCAAAACCTCCAGCCTTTCCGTCCATTTTTTGTCACCTGTATAAGCATACAGCAGCTCATAGGAATACATAAGCTCCACAACTGAGCAAAGTTCTGTTCCCTGAATCGGACTGACACCGGATAAGCATTCATCTCCAGTAAATGCTTCGACCGGCGTACTGTTATATTTCTTCAAAATTTCATATAGCCATTCTGCTTTATCCGTGTAATTTTGATTTAATAAATCACAAGAAAGAGCCTCACTTTTCAGCATCATAACAAGGTTTACAATATGAGTGTCAAGCGTCCATTTATTAAGCGGTCTTTTCCATAAATCCGTTAGTTCATTATAATTTATCCCCTGCTCTTTCAAAATTTTTGCAAGCTCAATAAGCCACTCTTCAGGATATAGTTTATATAAAAAGTTAATAGCAATAAACCCTTCAAACCAACGATACTTGCCCCATTCTATCAATTTAATTTTTTTGCTTTTTAATAAATCATAAAAATTTTTAAAAACCTTATAAATTACCTTTGGTATTTTTTCATCACCCGAACATTCATAATATACTGTTAAAACCTTACCAATCAAAAGCACCGCCCATGTATCATATGTTGATATTTCCTCGCTTTTACAAGGACAAATCCAACCATCAGGCTGTTGAAAGGATACAATAGCATCAATATATTTTTTTGCACGCGCAATCATATCGTCATTTTCAAGCAAATATGCAAGTGGTATAAAGCCGTCAAGCCAATACGGAACCCGCTCCCATCCTTCTGCAGTCCCGCCTATCCATGCACTATCTCTCACATCCCGCCATACTTTATCCAGATTTCCCGAAAGCCCGTTTGCCTGAATTTCAAGCTGTTGTTTTAGCCAACCGCTTGGTTTTATCTCTTTTGAGGTGAAAAAATCCATTTTTTTCATTTCAAACCTCCCACTTTAAGTAATATATAAATTCTAATGTCCATATTCATTTTCTGTCACTACTACGGTTCCTTTGATTCCGCTCCTTTTACCTTTAACTGCCTCACAGACTACTCGAATTTCATTTTTCAGTGCGGCATTCGTATTCACTTTTACTTTGATTTCCCTATCAAAATCCGGTTTCAATATATCAATGCACATTATCTCATTCACAAACACCATAAAACGCTCGGCTGCAACATGCGGAAATACGATGATATACTCTTGTTCCGTATCGCTTGAAACCGTAAAATATGCCCTATAAATTTTATATCCGTCCGAATAACTTTGATAATCAGCCTTAAAATCAATTGGCTCAAAGGAATTCATATCATCCTCTGCTATTCTCATATTTGCTTCCGGACATTCTGTGAATGTTTCCGCTGAAATTGTCCAGCCGTTTATAATATGACAATCTTCATTATACAAATATTCCGGCAATTCCGTCTTTTCAACAGTAAAATTATGCTCTGCGGTCTTTAAGCCCTCGCTTTTTGCAATAAGCTTTATATGCTCTGCGTTTTCTTTTGACTGAACAAGCACCTGACAACTGCCTGCAAACAACGACCTCCTCGGCTCACAATCTGATTCGTGGCAAAGTGGATTACCATTGCCAACGCCTAAAATCACTCCGTCGCCTTCAAGCTCAAATTCGATAAAATCAGACGCTGTCGGCACTCTGCGACCGTGTTTGTCAATCGCATATACATTAACGGGAACAGTATCAGCGCCGTCATTTTTAATATCAGAGAATTGCGGCTCCAACTCAATGGCATATGCTGTATCCGTTGTTTCAACACTATCCTCCGCAACAATCGCATTTCCTATATATCCTCTTGCGGTAATAGTTCCTTTTTCAAACACAACCTGCCATTCACAAGGAGCGCATACATCTGATTTCTTTCTTCCGAGTGATTTGCCGTTCAAAAACAATTCTGCTTCCTCGCAGTTTGTAATGGTCATCACGCGCACAACATCTCCGTCATTATGGTTCCAATGCGGAAGAATATGGAGCATAGGATCTTCACAAAAGAATGACTGATGAAAATAATATCCTCCCTTTGCAAATCCGCAGGTATCCATTACTCCGAATTGTGAAGATACAGCAGGATATTTAAATGGTGTAGGTTCGCCACGATAATCAAATCCCGTCCACGTAAACATTCCCGATATATACGGCTTGTCACGAAATATCTCCCATGTTTCTTTTGCGGTCTGTCCCCATCTGCCTCTTTCCTCATCATAACATGCAAGAACACGTTTATTCATATCTGTCAGATAGCAACCTCTTGTTGATAACGTACTGTTATTCTCCGCGCCGATAATCGGCTGGTTTGGGCATTTTTTATGAAAATCTTCTATAGTATTGATTGCATAATTAATGCCCGTTATATCCATTTCAAGCGCCGTGCCGTTTTCCGCCTCACTGACGCCGTTTATTGCACCCATAATAAATCTTGTATCGTCAAGCTTTTCCACTTCGCTCCGCATCCTTTTAAAAATCCGCTTGCCTTCAATAGTATTTTGAAGCGGCTCTTCATTGAACAATGAATAGAAAACCACACACGGATGATTTCTATCACGCTTAACGAGTGTCCGTACCTGACCGATAACCTCCTCAGAGCTTTCAAAACGTCTGTTCTCATCTATAACGATTATTCCATATTTATCACAGGCATCAAGAATTTCTTTTGCCGGCATATTATGAGAGCAACGGTACGCGTTACACCCCATATCTTTTAATCGCCGGATTCTGTATTCCTGCACAGAATCCGGCACAGCAACACCCACTCCGGCGTGGTCCTGATGATTACAGGTTCCCTTTAAAAAAATATGACGTCCGTTTAGAAAAAAACCTTGCTCACTGTCTACTGAAACAGTGCGGAAACCGAATGACGTTCTATCCTTGTCAATTAATTCTCCGTCTTGATACAGTTCAAAAACAGCATAGTATAAATCAGGGCTGTCAACATCCCATCTTTTAGGATTAGCAACAAGAATATTACCCTTCATCACAATTTTATCATTACCGCTGCACACTCCCGCGCTTTTACAATCAGCAACAATATTGCCGCCGGCATTTTCAATAAGCACACGCAATTCAACGGCTGTTTCCAAATAATCAGAATTTTCTATTTCAGCTTCCGCCTCGACAGTCCAATCGTTTTGAGAAGCTGTATTTAGTATCGGCTTTACCCATAAACCATTGTGCGAAAGATGCACAGGAGGCTTGGCATACAGTTTTACGTGCCTGTAAATCCCTGCGCCTTCATACCACCAGCCCTCCTCAGAAAATCCGTCTATATGCACTGCTACTACATTAGGCGTATTCCCCGTCTGAATACGGTCAGTAATGTCAATCGGAATTTCACAATATGCGCTGTACGAGCGTTTCAGCAATGAACCGTTTACATATATATCCGAAAATACGCTAATTCCTTCAAAGCAAAGTAAAAAATGCCAGCCTGAGTATTTTTCATCTATTTTAAAGGTTTTTCTGTACCATAAATTTTCAGATTTTTTATATCCGTGAGAATGTGACGCTTCAGAAGAAAACTCTGTTTCACACATTCTGTCGTGCGGAACATTCAATATCCGCCAGTTGCTGTCATCATAAGACACACCCGACGGTCCTGTACATCCGCCAGCTTTCGAAGTGGCATAAGAATCAATATGCGACCTGTTTTGTTCTGTTATCACTTCAGTGGAAAATTTCCAGCCCTTATCAAGATTAAAGATTTTTCTCATGGCAGTTTACTCTCCTTCATATTATTTTGTTTATTCAAAATACATGGGCAGTTTATCCATTAAGCCGCCCACATATTTTAAAATCTCTCATTGAAAGCTGTTTGAAAAAGACGATTAACCTACTTTGCCGTTACTATCGGCAGCATAGCAGACTCTGCCAGCGACTTTAGGCTTGACATATCCCAGATAAACGCCTTTGCAGTTGCAGCGCCGGCAGGAACGGTTGACAGTCCATTACAAACGCAGAAAATCGAATCCGAATTTATTGTAAATGTTGGAATATCAATAGACATTAACTTATTACCGTCTGCGTCGTAGTACGCAATGATGCAGGTTTCTGATGAAGCCTCGTCCGGCGCATCTGCCAAAACAAATGATAGTCCAAGATTATCTCCGACTGCCGCACTATTTACAACATTATTGTCCTTTGTGAATCCTATACCGCCGTCAAGACGCTCCAGCTTCATATTATCTATAACCGAATCTATGAGCATTTCGCCGTTCCAGTTTCTGATACGAATACTGCTCAAAGAATCAATCGTATACTGTGTTTCTTCTGTACTGTCGTTTGCAAAGAAATCAGATGAAATAATACCCAGTCTTGTTCCATCTTTATTGTATACGGCAAGATATGTCTTTTTATTATTAAGGTCAATAATAGTTTCTACATTAATCCACTCATTTGGTGCAACGGCAATTTTATCTTCCTTGCCCAGACTAACCGCATTATTTTCAAGTAACGCAAGCGTCAGCGAACCGGTAAATCCGGCTGCATCCTTCGGCGCGTCAATCATCACGCGCGACCTGCTGTTCTTCTTGACTTCCGACTCGTCCTCAGTAACATCTAAATTTTTATTGTATAGCATAGCTGTGTATCTGTAAACGCCTTCTGTTACAGGCTCCGCAAAATACGGCAAAGCAACGCCTTCGGCTTCTCCGACTACGTTGAGAGCTTTTCCCATATCAGTCTCTCCGTTCGACGGCGCGGAAGCAATCTTCGCCGCCGCTCCCCAATATATAGTTTCAAGGAAACCGTCATTTGAGAACTCGTTAAAATCCAACGTCCTTCCAAGCGGCTCCTGCACGGTAAATTCTCTTGCGGACATTTTAAAATTGTCCAGAATAATACCGCCGGTATTCCACTTTTCCGTTATACTCATTGTATGAATATTGTGACCCGGTGTCCAGCTTCTCCATTGTCCCATTCGATAAAATCCGCTGTAAATAACATTTTCGCCCTTCTTAATAGTCGCATATGTCATTTCGGTCGCCGGATATATCTTTGCTTCAAATGTATAAGCCGTGTTCTTCTCAAGTCCTACAAATTCCTTGCCGAAGTTATCGGCTGTACCATTCACATCACCTGAGCAGCGTGCAAATTTATATCCGTCTTCGGAAGCGATAATTGCAAAGAACGGAATATTGCGATACTTACCTGTGAAGCCATCGCCCCACTCCATAATCATCCAACCAAGCTTCCTCTCGGAAACATTCGGCGTAATGAAATCAAATCCAACCGTAATCTCGCTGTTATCCTTCTCATACATCCTGCTTAAATTCATGCCGGGTACATACTGAAGATAACTTTGTTCTGCGCTCGCCCGAATTCCTATATCCTCTTGTCCGTCTGCTTTGGTATAAGCCGCATATTCAAAGCCGCTGCCCCATGCCGTATTTGCAACCCATTTTCCATAACCGCTCTCCGCCTTGGTATCTGCCACTGCTCCGGCTGTTTTGCCGGTAAAGCTTTCCGTCATCTGCGGCTCAATATTATCTTTGAATTTATATGCCTTTACGGAAATATTATCAAATGATGATGTTCCGGAACACACAGCAAAGGTAAGCCTGTCATACGTGCTCTGCGGAGTACAGATAAATGTTCCTTTTCGGCTCTCGTCATTATAATCTGCCGGACCTATGGCGTTTGCCGATACCTTTCCGTTTCCTCCGCCGGTTGTCAGAGTCGTTCCGTCATATTTCCAGTTATACAGATTATATTCCGTATTAACAAACACATTATCCGTGCGTCCTACCCAAGTTCCGCCGGCTGTACTGTCATCCTCCTTAGTCTTGAGCAGCTGAATACCATAGGTGTCAAAGAAAGCTGCGCCTATGGAGTTAACTGCTGTCATTGCAGCGTCCGAAGAGGACAAATTATTGAAGAATACGCTGCCGGTTCCTGTCCCCGAAAGCTTATACGAAACCTCAACAATGTAATCAGGGGTGAGCGGTTCGTTAAATACGAAATCCACTCCCGAAAAAGTAGTCCAGTCAGCGTTGTCGGGAGCTGTAACGCTCATTTTTCCTCCGTTAACGGCAACACTACCTCCTGTTCCTCTCGTGCTTCTCTGCCATGTACCCGAAAGAACTCCGCTTCCCGAAGCACCATATAGCTTGTCTATATCGGCACGCTCTGTAAATCTCTCATTCAGCTCGCCTGCAAGCTCCATATTCTGCTCAGGCATACTATTATCCTCAATACGGCGTGCCTTAATAGAAATATTGTCAAAAGTGGATGTATCCTTGCACACTGCGAGGGTAAGCCTGTTATACGAGCTGTCCGGAATGGAAACAAAGCTTCCGTTATTATCGTTATATGCCGCAGGAGCTATGGGCTGCATAGTCACCGTCTTGCTTGCCTCGCCAATATTAACAGTTCCGTCATAAGTCCAGTCACGCAGATTGTAAACTACTTTTACGGACGCTTTGCTGTCACCTTGCGACAGATAGCAGTCTGAGATGGTGGCAGGACTGTAATTCTCATTTGATTTAATGAATTGAAAACCCCCGTCCCAGACAGCAGCGCCGGCAGAATTAATATTTTCAATTGAGCCCTCCGTTTCGGATAGGTTATTAAAGAATACAGAACCCCGTCCGCCTGACACTTCATATGAAACCTCGACTATGTAATCAGGGGAAAGCGGCGTATCAAACACAAAATCCAGTCCCGAAAAGGTATTCCAATCGCCACTGTTTTCTGCACCATTAGCCTGAATACTTACCGTTCCGTCCACAGCAGTCGCGCTTCCGCCTGTTCCGCGCGTGCTTCTCTGCCACGCACCCGACAAAACGCCGGCGTCAACATGCTTATTATATAATTCGTCAATGCTTGTCAATCCGTCAAAGTTTTCCGTAAGGCTTCCGGCAAACTCCGAATCGTCCGTTTCCGCCGCCAAAGCCAATACGGGTGCCGCTGCCAGCATCATACTCAGGCTTAACAGCAACGACATTCCTGTTCTAAATATTTTTTTCATTATCTTTTCCTCCCTTCCTTGATTCCATTGATTTCTTTTTAAAGAAATCAGCCTTTTACGCCGCCCAGATTGATACCTCCGATAATCTTTTTCTGGAATATAATAAACACCAAAAGCTGCGGGATTGTACTGAAGAACATCGCTATCATCTTCCAATCCATTGAGATTGCAGGGTCGTTTTTAAAATTGAACAGCGCCACGCCAAACGGCTGTTTTGCCGGTTCAGGCACTATCAGCAACGGCCAGAAGAACGAGCCGAAATTGCCGTTAAACGTAAATATTGCAACTGTTATAATAACAGGCACACTCATTGGTATAACTATTTTGGTAAATATCTTTACAGATGATGCTCCATCAATTTTTGCCGCCTCAATCAACGAAATAGAAATTGCATCAAACGAGGTTTTAAACAGCAGTATATTAAACATATTAGCTCCTGCCATAAGCCACATAGGCCAATAAGTACCCAGCATGCTGAAATGGCCTATCGGGAAATCCGTAAACGTCATATAAAGCGGCACCACTCCTCCCGTTACAAGCATCAGCGTCGTTACAAGTCCGAAATAAAATCTGCTGCCGCGCGGTTTTAATCTGGACAGTACATATCCTGCAAGACCATTAAATGCCACATCAAAAACCACTGCTCCCAAAGACATTATAATAGTATTTACATAATACCGATACAGTTTTAATCTGCTGAACACTGTCCATATTTTACTAAAATCAAACTGCTTCGGAAAAAATGTTTGCTTTACACTGGAAAATTCAGCAGGCTCCTTAAAGCACGTAAATACCATCCAAAGTGCGGGAAACAGTACCGACGCAATGATTATCAGTAAAAACAAAACCAATGACGCATATAAAATTTTATATCTGAGACTTTTCATATCTGATGCTGCTAATGCTCCTGTATTTATTTCAGCAACTCCTTGTTTTCTCTTTTTCATAGCGCCCTCCTCTACATCTGACTATCTTCAAGCTTTTTATCCAAACGGAAGTAAATTACCGCAAAAACCGCTGTTACCACCAACATTATTATGCCCAGTGCCATCGCCATTTGCGGTCGATAATTTGCAAAGGCATATCTATAGCTGAGCAGTCCCAGTGAAACAGAGGCGTTATTGGGTCCGCCGTCTGTCATCTGCATAGGCTGGTCCATAACATTGAATACCGCTATACACTGGCGAATGGCGAACAACACTATCATTCCCGACATCTGTGGGATGGTAACTGTCCAATGCCTTCTGAAAAAGCCTGCTCCGTCCATAATTGCCGCTTCGTACAGTTCGTGGTTAATCCCTTGCAGTCCTGCAAAGTAATACAACGCCGTACTGCCGGCTGCCGACCACGTCATACTGAATATAATATACAGAATTGTCCATCTTCCGTCCTGAAGCCATATATACGGTTCAAGTCCGAACTTGCCGAGAATCATATTCAAAAGCCCGCTTCCATCAGGATAATACATAAAATACCAAAGTGTAGATACAGCTACCGCCGGAAGTATTGCCGGAAGATATACTACAACTCTTGATGTTTTTCTGAATCTTCTTATTTCGTTTAAAGCTATCGCCATAAAAAACGGAAGCGGAAGCCCTACAATCAGCGACCAGAAAATATATATCCATGTGTTTTTAAACGCTTTTATAAATACCGGATCTGCAAGCACTCGTTTATAATTATCAAGTCCGGCAAAATCCGTTACGGTAAAGCCCTTCATATCGAAAAAGCTATAGACAATATTCTGTATTTGCGGACGCAAAATCAGAAAATATATACAAAATGCGGAAGGCAGCAATAAAACCCATGCTCCGATATCTTTTCGAAAATTCCAGCTTTTTTTCCTGTTATTTTCAGGATTCTTTAAGATTTTCTTCACTTGTTCCACTCTCCTCAATTTTTAAAAATCATTTTGCATAATCCAGATTGTTGCGCTGGAAATTGCTTTCTGCATCGGAAAGAAGTTTTTCAATATCCGCATTTTTATTATTAAGCACTTCCTGAATAATTGAGTCGATCAAGGTATAAAGTGCCTGCGCGTCAATCGGCTCCTCCGCCTGGAACTCCATATCTGATATATTGTTATAATTTTCAAGATTTTTCGGGTCTACATTCATATTTTTTCGAACAATCTCCTTCTTATATTTTACAGCCGGAGCATCGTCATTCCAAAAGCTTAAAAAGTCTAACCCGATAAGCTTATCAGTAGCCAAATCATTTTCCATTGCAACGTCCATATTATTTTTAACCGTATCGTTCAAAATCGGTCCCATACCGATAAATTCCAGAAAATCAATACAAGCCGTAATTTGCTCAGGAGTTGCGTTTTTATCTATGGCTCTGTATCCGCCCGACATCATTGAAACTCTGCGCTTCGGACCTGCCGGTACGCTGAGCGCACCCAGTTTGTTTTTGTCCATTTTATAGTTTGTCAATATCCAGTTCGCATAGTCATAATCGCCAAATATCATTCCAACCTCTCCTGACGCAAGAGCTTCTTGCGGCTTTGTATAGTCGTACATTGTAGATGCAGGCAAGCTGTCGTCCTCCCAGCGCATTTTAGAAATCAGCTTAAACATATCAACATATTCCGGTGTGTTGAAGGTTGCTTTCCATTTCCCGTCTGAGCCCTGCTCCATGAAGTCTACACCGTAGCTCCATGCCATAGCGGTCGTTCTCCAACCACCCTGATTGTCAGTTGACGGAATTAAAAATCCAGCCTTGCCTGTTTTGTCCTTTATTTCCTTTGCCACTCTTGCCAAATCGTTCCAATCAGTAGGCTGATAAAGCGTACCGTCCTCCGATACAAAGCCCGCTGCTTTGTAAATGTCAAGATTTACAAAAATTGCAAGATATGTGTTCCAGTCAGGCATGAAATAGATTTTTCCGTCACTGCTGATGTTCTTTTTGCCTTCCTCTGAAAGATACTGTGTGTAACCGCGCTTGTCAAATTCTTCTGTCAAGTCTGCAACATAGCCCATTTCCTTTACCTTTTCACCTTCTGTAAGCGGCAACTGATAGCAGGTCGGCAGCGTGCCTGCCTCAGCCTTTGCCATATAGGTTGAATCGTCAAAATACCAATGCGGGTCCTCAACCTTTACATTAGGATATAAGGTTTCAAATTCCTCGATTTGCTTCATAACCTTCTCATACTGCTCCGGCTGAGTTTCCTCTGACGGGAAAAAGTTTCCTATAGAAATAACCACCTTTCCGTCATTTGAAGCGTTTTGCTTGGTTGCACATCCTGTCACCCCTGCAACTGACATCATTATCGATAATGCCAGTGCAATTCCTTTTACTTTTTTCTTACACATTTTTCGTTCCTCCTTATAATATAAATTTTTATTATACCTTGTAAACATACTTCTGCTTTATATGCTGCCATAAGCTTCCATTGTTTACTTATATACAAATATCGTTCTTACGCTATCATAATTGTTTTCAACTACGACATAATCACCTGCCATAATGTCTGAAACTGTGCCGACATAAATATTATCTCGGCGTCTTTGAGAATCATAAATTAAAATCACTGCCCTTCGTCCGTCAATGCTTACATCGTCTGCACCGCCTATCCATCCATCAGGATTTTCGCTCTCGTCGCGTGCGTCGATTTTCAGTACACCGTCAACAACATCTACAGCCTCGCCCTTTTGAATACCTGAATAATCTGTAATGGGTGAGAACTTCTTTCTCTTTTCAGCAGCCTGTTCAATAGACGAAATCTTTTCAACGGAAGTTACTTCATTTTTTTTATTTGCATAAATCCTGATAATATCACCTTCCTTTAAGCCCATATCAGTAAATGAAAAGCCTTCCGCCGCCACACAATTTATTTCATTTTTACCTTGATATCCATAAATCTGTTCTCTTATTTCGTCATCATCGTTTACTACCTCGTTTATTTCTTGAACAAAAATAGGCGGCCAATTAATAATATTGTCATTTGCCCATTCAAGAACAATATATTCCTCACAGCCTACTCTATCCTTTGTCTTATAGCTGGAGGCATATACATTTTCTACCAAGTCGGGGGCTGTTGATTGATATACAACCTCATAATTTGAATCTGTACCAACCATTCCTTCCTGCGGAACAATGAAAATAACCGTGTTCGCATCAATTGCCATACGTCCGTCAAACGAATTCTTTCTCCACTCGCCTTTCACTCGTGCAATATTGCATTGCAAATTACCTTCGCCTTCTCCCTGTCCCATTCGGGCAGTGTCTATTTTTGTAACTACATCTTCTTTATTTTGTGTGAGAATTATGAGCTGTTCCTTTATGCTTCCACTATTGTCTACAAGTTGTTCGTATGCCTTTTGCGGATCTTTGTATCGAACTCCATCAATGGAAACCTTGTCTGAACACTTCATATCCTTAGTCTTACCGTCATAATGCAATACTTTTATATACAAATTATCGCCCGAATCATTAATATAAGCATTTCTTAAATATGCTACATTATTTTCTGCACCTACTACACCTATATAAGCACATCTGTCATTCATATCCAAATACAGTTCAATCGTTTTACCTGTTGTATAACGGAAATCACCTGTTTTTTGCGGATAAAAGTAAGTATTACCATCCACCGTCAAATCATATCCATTAGAGTTTTTTCCTATGCTTTCCAATACACCCGTTACAGTTTGGGTTGAAACATATACTTTCATATATTCTCCGTCAGCAGATTGAAAAACGCTCAAAATATTTCCGACAGCAAGTTCTGAAAAAGACATGTCCGCCTCGCTGCTATTCTTGATTTTCAAATATGTATACATATTTTCATCTAAATTGAGAATTTCTGACGAATCTTCTATAGAATGAACCTTTAAATTATTTTTGTCTATAGCACCGATCACAATGTTTTTATATTCTTCCATAATAGCAATATCGTAGCCGTTGCCTTTGTTTTTAATTAGCTTTAAGCTATATACATCACGATTAAAATAATCATCATAATCGCCTGTAACCAATCCGCCATTATATATCAGAATACCGCCGCGTTCAAAATTAACATATCCCTTCTTGCCGTTTTCCTTTGTATAATTTAAACGAAAGCTGTTTGAATCAAATGAAGCGTCATAATTAACATCAATATTCAAAACACTGCTTGTTCCATATGGCTTTACCCAAACTACGGTTTTAATATCACTTTTGCTGTCCCAACGATAAAATGCTTCCACTTTTTCTCCCAGATATGAATATGCATCTACTTCACTTCCATAAAAATCATCATCAATCTGAATGTCGTCCGTATTTCCTATATTTCCAATTGACAAACTGACACCATTGGCTCCGTTTAAAACACCTTTTACATAATAAATATCATGATAACGAGATAGCATTGTTTCATCAGAAACTTTATATGTAAGCATTCCGCCTGTATAATGATTATCATTAGTAAATATTCCTGTTGTCATTGCGCGGTATATAAGCGAATACATTTTTTCATTTGTAAATGTTCCTTCTGTCGATATTCCATCCAAAATACCAGTTTTTATCGCTGTTTCCATATATCCGTCGGGATATCCTCCTCTGAACTTTGCATAATCACCGTATCCCATCGCATTTAAAATCATTGTTACGGCCTCAGTAATTGTTATAGTATCGTCAGGTCTGAACAAATGCTCAGCAGTTCCGTTTATAATTTTTCCTTCAGCCAGACTGCAGATTGACTTGTATGCCCAATGCGAGGTCGGCACATCATAAAAGTATGGTGTACTCTCATTATACTGTGCTGAGCTAATCAATTTAGCAACCACATCAGCAAAATCAGCACGAGTTACTTCTTTATCAAAATCTATACTCATTTCATCATACTTCGGAATAATACCAAGTGTTTCAAGAGCTTCCATATTTCTTAATGTTTTTTGCCTGAGATTATCAGGCTGAGTTTTATCTTCGGTCTGCGCTGCTAAAGCTGTCTGCACACTCAGCAAAATAAATATACTGAGAACAAGACACAGCAATCTTCTCATTTTTACCATCAATTTCATAACTGTAATTCCTTTCTTTTATTGCAGTTTGTCAAGGACGCGATAAATAATTGCCGCCGCCTGAGCACGGGTTGCCTCTCCCGCAGGGTTAAATTCCGTTTCACTCACACCATGCACTGCACCGATAGACACCATATTGCTTACGGCAATAATAGCATAGTCTGCAATACTGCTCTTATCCTCAAATTCCACGGTGTCTTTGTCCGGAAGCTGAACTCCTTTTAATTTCAGTGTATTACTTAAAAGCACTGCCATATCCTGTCGTGTTAAACTGTTACCAACACCAAAATATCCATTACCTATCCCTTGACAAATTCCTTTTTCATATGCGATGTTTACCCACGAACAAAACCAATCAGAATCATTTACATCTATAAAATGATTGGTATAATTCACCTCTTTCAAATTCATTGCACCAACAAGTATTTTTATAAATTCCTCTCGCGTCACTATGTCATTTGGTTTAAAGACTTGTTCCTCTTTTCCGTCTATAATTCCTTTATCCGCCAGTGCCAAAATTGCTTCCGATGCCCATTCCACAGAATCAATATCAATAAAATTTTTGCGTATCGGCTTCAAGTCTTGCTCTTTTGTATTATCCGGGGCGAATACCATGCCGCTAAGCTGATTTGATTTAGAAGCTCCGCCATTCGAGCTTGAACTGCCGCCACCGCCGCCGCTTGAAAATCCTTCGGATTTAGCTGCATTAAATGCATTCTTAAAGCTTTGCACTGTATAATCCTTACCAAGCAAGCTGCGATACACGCTGTCCGATTTCACTTGTGTAATTCCGATTGCGCTGCCGTATACAGCCAAACTGGATTTAAGATCTCCAAAACCCGCACCATAACGGGCATTGGTCAAAATCACCGTTGCTTTCCATGCTTTTGTAAATGTATCCAGAGTTACATTTGCGCCGCTTTTTACTTCATCTGAATTTTTCAGTGTTTCTGCAAACTTTTGCATAAAATATGTCTGAACGGTCTGATTTTTTGTTACTTTTTTATACGCTTCTTCCAAACCGTCCTCTGACCAATAAAGTTTTTCGATATAATCTTCCAAATCAATATTTTGGTTTTTCTTTATTGCCTCCATCAACATAAAATTCTGAAAAATTTTGCTATTTTCCGTCATTTTTTCAATATCTAATGTATTGCTTGAAAGGTACGCCCGGTACGCTTTAAGCGTACTTCCGTTCAAGTCTGTTTTTTCCAGCGGTGAACAATCAAACCCAAGCTTGGGAAGCTCATCTTTCAGTATCGCCGCAAATTCTTCATCTGTTTTTGACACGGCAGTCTTTACTTTTTCCGCCGATTTAATATAAACTTCTTTTGAGGCAAGTTCTATTACCATATTTACCGTCTCGCTGCCACGCTTCGCTGAAATTCGTACATTATGCGGCAGAGTGCTTACTGTATCAGGTGGCATATCCTCTTTGCCATATCCGATAGTAAAATTAAATTTACCGTCTGCATCTGTCTTTTGCTGACCCGTATATAAAATACCGGCTTCTTTTTCATCAATACTTTTTTCATTTAATCCTTCAAAAGAAACTCCGCTTTTAAGTATCTGCACCGTCACAAATTCATTTGCATTATTTCCATCTCCTAACAGACCTGAAATTTCAATCTGTTCTTTGCTGAAATCACAAACAGCTGTGCATTTCATAGCATTTTCACTTGCCGCAGCGCCGGATACATACATTGTCGTAGCCATAACGCCTGCTAAAAAAGCGGTCAAAATCTGTTTCAACATAAATTTACTCATCCTTTCTATGCGTCATAGCTATTCGCTGATTTTTAAGCTGTCACAATATGGAACCATCTTTTCTAAATCGCTCCACAAAACCACTTCAACAGAGGTGCAGTTTTCAGGAACTTTTTTTGTGTTTAGCTTTAGCTTACCCGAACTGCTTGCCTTAGCTTCAATCTTGTGAATAGTTTTGCCTATCGTATGATTATTATTGTCATAATAGTTAACTATACATTCTATATTTTGCGTCTCCAGAAGCGAATTTACATATTGTATGTTAACCTTCAAAGTCTCATTTCCCGGAACGCCTGTCATATTTTCCAACACAGAACCGTTTACCTGCAACGAAACTGCTTCCGCTGAAAATTCACCCTCGCCGGTCATAAATGTACATTGAAACGGCTGCTTCATTGTTGTTCCCTCTTTATTAGCTATTTCCTTATCAACTGTCAATGTGTAAAGCTGATTTGGTTCAAGCATCTTACGCAATTTCAGAATATATTTTCCTCTGTTTGATTCAATATCAAAATCAATCGCAGTTTCATCGCTTTTACAGAGATGAATGCCCGCTTCTGCCGACTCGTCTGTAATTACCGTTCCAAAATTCAATATTATTCCATCTGTCGCAGGGGAAAGATTTTCTTTTTCAAACACCTCGGTGCCGTCTTGCATTAAAAATGAAATTCCGTATTTTGTTAGTGACGGAGCCACAAAATAGTGTTCTATCTGAATATTGTCAACAAACATATCCAAGTCGGACCAGTTTCTGATACGAATGCCGCCGAAATGATTGATAAGACTCTCCGACATACCGTCTGTCAGATTTATAAATTCTTGTTGAACAAAGCTTCCGATTTTAGTGCCTTTCGCGTCATAACCCTGCACATTGACAGTCCTTGTATTGAGATTGATAATATTCTCAAAACGATACCACGTGTTATCCTTTAATTGTGCAACGACAGAATTGTTAAGATATGCAGAACCATTTCTGACATCCAGCAGCTGCTGGCTTCCATCGTCCCAACCGTTCATTACCATAGGCGCGTCAATAATCAGATGTGCATCCGGATTTGCGTTGTAAATCCAGTATGAAACCTTATAAGCGCCATCGTATGCCGCGCTTGAAAACGCCGGAAGATTGACTCCGTTATAGGAGGCGTTAATGCACATAGAAGGACTCATTGGGTCGCCGTCATAAGCTGAACCGATGGACACCTTTTCTTCGTTATTGATTAAAAAACCTTTTTGGCGCAAATCGTCTACTGTATTCATATCCGAGAAATCAATATTGACACCCGGCTCAATTTCCGATTCGATTTTATATGCCTTTACGGAAATATTATCAAACGTCGCAGTTCCGTTGCGTATAGCAAAAGTGAGCCTGTCATATTTGCTCTCGGGCGTACAGATAAATGTTCCGTCAAAATCATTATAAGCCGCCGGACCTATGGGAAGAGCCGTTACTTTTCCGATTGCTCCGCCACTCATCGTAACCGTTGCATCATAAGTCCAGTTTTTCAGATTATAAACCGCTTTTACAGACGCAGATGAATCCTGAGCTACCCAACAGCCGGAACCTGCACTGTGTTCTTCATTTGCTTTCAAAAATTGAAATCCGCTGTCCCAGTAGCCGACGCCGACACTGTTAACATCACTGATGTCCGCGCCTTCATCAGACAGATTGTTGAAAAATACAGAACCATGACCGCCGCCTGACATTTCATATGAAACCTCTAAAATATAGTTAGGCTTGAGCGGTTTATCAAATACAAACTCCACCCCTGAAAATGTATTCCATGAAGACGCGCCATCCGGAGCTGTAATACTCACTTTTCCGTCAGCGACCGCCGCGCTTCCTCCTGTCCCCCGCATGCTCCGCTGCCATGTACCTGACAGTATTCCATCGCCTGATTTTCGATATAACGCGTTAACGTCTGACATTCCGTCAAAATTTTCACTCATTTCTCCTACACAGTTCTTCTCTGGGGCAGGCGTAATACTTGGCTCAGGTGTTGTGTCCGGCTTTGGCGGAACAGCAGCTTTTCTTTTATAAGCCTTGACAGAAATATTATCGACATAAGCCTCGCCGACCTGAACTGCAAAGGAAAGCTTTTCATATGTGCTTCCCTGTGTGCAGGTGTCAGCCTGATCCCGGCCTGCCGGTCCTATTTTTCCGTCTGTCATACTTGCTTCCGAGTTACCATCAAGGAGAACTTCTGCGCTGTATGTCCAGCTTTCCAGATTATAAATTCCATTGACCGTAACCGTTCCCGACGCAAACTCGCTCTTGATTCCATCTGTTGCTTTTCCCTCTGCGTTGCCGTTGAAAATCTGAAAGGTGTCGCCATACTCGCGGCTGCCCATACCGGCATTATCATGCTTATCAAAATTACCGTTACTCAAAAGCGCCCTTGCTATCGGCCCTTTACCGCTGAAATGAATATCATAGGAAATATCGAGAATATATTCCGGCGTAAGCGGTATATCAAACATAAAATCCACTCCGCCCGGATTTGCAAAATCCGCTGTAGCAGTCATGTTCAGCACCTTATTGCCGTCATCAAGCGTTTTTATCGCATTTGCGCCCTGTCCCCATGCGCTTAGCTCGGTAAGCCTCCATGTGCCCGACAAAACACCTTCTCCCGACTTCTGATATAAATCGTTTAAATCTGTCAAGTCGTCAAAATTTTCCGTTAAGCTGCCGACACATTCAAATTTTGCTGTGTCTGTCAAATCCGTCAATTCAGCCGATACGGGCAATGCTGATGCGAACATCACAAACACAAATATAAAAGCCAACCAGAAACTGAATATCTTATCTTTTCTTTTCATCTTTACCTTCATTCCTTTCTCTGTACATATCATCAAACAGGGATTGCATATGTACGATTATTTTTTTTCTAAGGTCAAATATCCGAACAAATCTATTGTTTTCTCCGGAGCAATGCCCCCGTTATACATAATCCATCCTCTCGAACCTGTATCTGAATCGTTAAGCACGACAGAAAATCTAAGCTGCTTTCCTTTCTCCGGCACAAATCCCGAGCTTACCAGTTCGGACCACGGGAAAGCGCATTCATAAACAGTGTGACCGTCCTTGTGCTTTACCGCAATTTCACAATTATCAATCTCAGCCGAAGTGGGCATTCCTGAATGAGAACTGTATCTGATAGCAACTGCGCCGCGACCCGTAACATCAGCAACGCCGACTTCCGTAAATGAATTTTTGGATTCCTGATTTACTCCTACACGGTCATCCAACGCAAACTGAATACCGTCGGTTCTCCACATATTAATAGGTCCGCCTTCATACTTGACATAATGCACATCATCCTTTGCATATATCATCAAATACAGATTTTCTTCATCCCACATCGTAGTACCTAAAAAGCTGGAATCCGCAGGACCTTTCCAAATCTTATTGCCAGAATAATCATCCGAACCGTAATGCTCTATATTATCCGCTCCAAACCAGACTCCACTCCACTCGCCTTTTTCGTTAATGCCGTCAATTACCGGTTTTTTATCCGCATATTTTGCGATTGTAAAGTCAATCGGCTGGTCTATTGTGGTTTCGTATCCGTTATCAAGGGATATGTTCAGCTTCAGATTGCAGCTGTTTTTCACTGCCTGATATGGAAGATTTAAATATACTGTACGCGTTTCTCTCGGAGACATAGCATCAAGAGAACGCGACTTAATATAACTTACATATTCCTCGGGCGCAAGCACATTAAGCGTTCCTGATAAAGTATTTTCTCTCATTAGATTGGTGACCTCCACTCTTGCGCGCCAGTGGTCGCTCCCCTCCGCTGTCGGTTCCGTGCTGATTTTAACGTTAATCGGCTCATTTGCCGCTTTAATCAAGCCCTTACCTCTGTATATTACCTGCTCTTGTTCATTTAATACCGATAAATCTACATATGTATCTTCTGTCAGTTCCTTTGATGTTCTAAGAGTAACGCTCATAAGACCGTTAGCGGATATAGTGCTGTTTTCTATATGAACCAAATCATTTTCTTCCGAAATAAGCTTTACCTTTTCTCCTGTTCTGTTTTTCACCGAAAAGGTTATAGTTTCTCCCGGAATCACAGAATCTTCTACGCACACCGGCGTAATCTTTGCATGTTCATTATCCACCTTTTCGAAATAATCAAGGTTACCCACTAAATAAATCGGCTCCTTGTTTATGCTAAATCCATATATGCCTGTTTCAGAAACAATTGGTTCTAACTTATTTCCATAAACGTCATATGCCTCAAGTTCCTTTGATCCCAAATTCAGAGTCATATACTCGCCATCGTATTCGCTCTCTAAAACCACAACATCTTTTCCCATTTTTTTGTTGTAGAACCGAAATGCATAAGTTGTTCCATCATTAATAACATCCTTAGCTTCCGCGTTTGCGCCAATCAGGTTATTCATTGCACAGACTCCCAGATAGGATGGCTTTGCGCCGTTTTCCCGTCCTAAGTCACTATAGTCCCAAAGCAGTCCCCAGCCCGATTCCAAGCCTCCTATGCGCAAATCATCCTGCATGCGAAACTGAAGGGTTACATCCGCGACATCATAGCATTCCTGAATCGCATACATCATAACAAAACCATTTCTCTGCTCTTCAAGAGTATATCTCGTACCGATGCCGTATTCTGTCCACCAAATCGGCTTTTCCACTCCATATTTCCGCATAAGCTCTTTCATTTGATTACAGTCATTGATCGGCTTCTTTGTATCAATATGTCCTGACCAGTCATATGGATGTATTGCCAAAACGTCAAAATACTTCCCTCCTCCTGCGGCAAGCGCGCGTTCAACAAAATCAAAATCACTTCCTGCCAATTCAAAGCCTACCACAATCGCGTCGGGATTACCTTTTTTTACTGCCTTATACGCCACCTCCAGCATTTTTGCATAATGTTCTGCCGATTCATGTGTACTGTTAAAACTGTCAAGGTTGTATTCATTCCATACGGCGAACGCCTGCACTAAGCCTTTTGTTTCCCGCGCCAGCCACTCACACCAGTTTCCATATGCCTTCAGCTCCGCCTCTGTTGTAGGCGGGTCCATCATATCGGCAAAGCTGTTATACGCAACAGGATTTGCATAAAGCAAGCCTAATTCATTTTTCATACCTGCTTCCTTTGCGTATTCCAGTTCACGCCGCATATTTTCCGGCAGCTTATACACACCTGGGGAAAGCTCTGTCCTGCTCCACCTGATTTCTTCACGATTCCAGCCAAGACCAGCTTTACCGCCAATGCTTGCCGCAACACCATCCTTTGCCGACCAGTCAAATTCGCATATCAGGAGCGCTGTACCGAATTTATCGTTAACGTCCTCTTTTGCGACCTCCCACGCCAGCGAATATTCAACATTGGCAGAAAACGGAATAGGTTCCGCATCCTTACCGTCGGTAAATTCAAATGCTCCTTCCACCGTTATAAAGTATCTGCCGTATTTATCTCCTTCCGGTGGATGCAAAACAAGAGTAGTCTTTTTCCATGCTGGAAAAACGCATGTCAAGCCTTCTTCTCCGCCTATAGTTTTTCCGTCATCGGATTTTACCATATAGGAAAAGGTTCCCTGAGCTTCCCTGTCGCTTTTGTTTTCAAAGTTTAAATTAACTCCTATTTCCTCACCCTTGGAATAAATATTGCCCGGCTTATTACCCGTTACGCTCTCAAGCCTCAGCGGGTTATGATAATCTGATTTTCTCACAGTTACAGAACCGACTACAACAGAACCGGGCGAACGGCCTCCGCCGCTAAGACAAAATACGCCAAGTCTTATATCCGCGCCATCACAAAGATTAGTCATTCTCATATGTTCTGTATAAAAAGTGTGAGTTTTCCATTCCTTAGAATCAGTCATATCCACGTATCCTGCGTCTGCCCAAATACCGCTTCTCATAGTTTCCGAGGCATCATATCCGTCATATGCAAGCTCAAATCGCCCGCCGCCTTCATCGAAATACTCTACAGTAACCTCTATCGGCGTACCGTCAGGAATTTCATACGCCATTTTGTCATCTATATCAAAAAGCATATAAAGCTCAGGTTCTCCGTCCCTGTCCATGAGCATTCCTTTTCTGCCCGCACGTTCAACCTGTTTATTCGCTGCTGCAATCTGTACCATTCCTGTATTTTCTGCCGTATTATTGCAGTCAAATTTTGCATAGATTTCCGCTTTTTCCGGCATGTCTGCAAAAACAGTTGACGTAAGCATCAATGTTACCGCCAAAAAAATACATAGCAAACATTTTCTGTTCTTTTTCAAAGTCATTTCCTCCTTTTTCTTTCTATTTCAGTATGGTTAGTTTTTAAGCATAATGCGCTTTCTTAAAGGTGCCAGCGTATTGTATTCCCACATGAATACCTGCGCGAACGCTGTATTTTGAGGAACATCCGCATTACAGCCGGTCCAGTAATCATTTCCGCTGATGAAAGATATGTTATCCCATACTGACTGCAATAAATTTTCATCTTCATCATAAAATGCCAAAATGCAATATCCTTCTTTTACGTCGTCAAACAAATTCCTATGCAGCTTTACACTGATATTATCATCGGGATTTAATTCTGAAATCTGCTTTACAAATTCATCATTTTTTATTATTCCCGAGGTCACATTCTCAAGCTCTCCTACCTGCTCAAACGACGTGAAATTGCCCGCCACATAAATCGGTTCCTTATTTACTGCAAAGCCGTATACGCCGTCCTCAGATTCGACAGACTCTAATCTGTTGCCGTAAACATCATATACTTCCAGCTTCTTTGTTCCGAGTCTGATTTTCATATACTGCGCGTCATATTCGCCTTCGAGCAGTACAACGTCCTTTCCCATTTCCTTGTTATAAAACCGGAACGCATATGTTGTTCCGTCCCGAATCACAGCCTTCGCCTCCGCATTCGCGCCAATCAGATGATTCATTGCACATATACCCAGATATGAGGGTTTCGCGCCGTTTTCGCGTCCTACGTCCTCATAGCTCCAAATAAGTCCCCATTTTGCTTCTTCTTCGCCTATGCGCAAATCGTCCTGAAAACGGAATTGATAGGTTGCATCTGCGACATCATAACATTCTTGAATTGCGTAAGCCATAATCAAGTTATTTCTTTGCTCTTCAAGAGTATATCTTGCACCGAAGCCAAACTCCGTCCACCAAATCGGCTTCTCATCTCCGTATTTTCGCATCAGCTCTTTTAGCTGATTACACTCGTTTATAGGCTTCTGCGTATCAAAATGTCCTGACCAGTCATATGGATGCAGTCCCAAAATATCCATATAATTTAAGCCGCCTGCTTCAAACACTTTCTCAAAAAACGGGATATCTGTCGTTCCTATTCCGTCACAGCCAATCACCAGCGCATCGGGATTCCCTTTTTTTACCGCCGTATATGCTGTTTCCATTATTTTTATGTAATTCTCCACAGTGTCATTTGTGCTGTTGAAGGAATCAAGCGTATATTCATTCCATACGGCAAACGCGTACGCCAGCCCTTTTGTTTCACGTGCAAGCCACTCGCACCAATTCCCGTATGCCCTCAATTCCTCATCCGTTGTCGGCGGATCCATTATATCCGCGAAGCTGTTATAGCAATCCGGATTTGAATAAAGCAGTCCCAGTTCTATTTTCATACCGGCTTCCTTTGCAAGCTCCAGCTCGCGGCGCATATCGTCTGGTATCTTATATACGCCGGGAACAAGCTCCGTCCTGCTCCACCTAACCTCCTCACGGTTATAGCCAATGCCGGCTCTTGCGGCGATTTCTGCCGCGACACCGTCCTTCGCTGACCAGTTATGCTCGCATATCAGCAGCGCAGTGCCGTATTTATTATTGATATCTTCTTTATCAAGCTCCCACGCAAGAGAATATTCGACATCAGCAGTAAACGGAATTGATTCTGTAGCCTCTTCATCGGTATATTCAAATATTCCCTCTATTCTCAAATAATATATGCCATATTTATCTCCTGCCGGCGGATTCAACGTAAGAACGCTCTTTTTCCATCTGGGCAAATCGCATATTATGTCTTTTTCTCCGCCTATATTCCTTCCATCGTCAGATTTTACAGTATAGGAAAAGGTTCCTTTCGCTTCTCGCGCACTTTTATTTTCAAAATTCAAATTTATTCCGATTTCCTCGCCCTTGGAATAAATATTACCCGGCTTATTGCCCGTCACGCTTATAAGCCGCAGCGGATTGCGATACTCCGACGTCCGCAATGTTACGGAACCGATAATTGCAGAGCCGGGCGAGCGTCCGTTCCTCAGTCCGAACACGCCCAGACGTATATCGGCGCCGTCGCATCGATTAGTCATTCTCATGTGCTCTGTATAGAAGGTGTGAGTTTTCCATTCATTGGAGCCTGTCATATTCACACGCCCTGCGCTTGCCCAGACACCGTTAACCGCCAAGGCGTCGTATCCGTCATAGGCAAGCTCAAAAAATCCGTCGCCCTCGTCAAAATACTCCACTGTAATCTCTATCGGTGTTTCATCAGGAATGTCATACAGCATTGCGTCATCCACATCAAAATGAATATACAGTCCCGATTCCGGTACCGCAATACGCATCGCTCCGTCCTCTATCGCTGCGCTTCCGCCCGTTCTCCGCACATTACGCTGCCATGTGCCCGACAGCACTCCATCGCCTGATTTGCGATATAAGGCATTTATATCCGACAGTCCGTCAAAGCCGTCGATCAGCGTACCCACACATTCAGAACCGTTTCTATATGCCTTTACGGAAATGCTATCGAATTTTACAGCCCCATTTCTTACCGCAAAAGTAAGCCTGTCAAATGTGCTTTGCGGAGTACAGACAAAGCTTCCGCCGTTGCCGTCATATGCGGCAGGTGCTATAGGAAGTGCCGTTGCCTGCTTTGTTTCCGAATCAATCGTAACAGTTCCGTCATATTTCCATGTGCTTAAATCATAAACCGCTTTTACAGCCGCCGTATAATTTCGTCTGTGCCCTATCCAGCACCATGCATTTGTGCCCTTGTAATTCTTGTTTGCTTTTATAAACTGAAATCCGTTATTTTCCCACATACCTGCACCCATACAGTTAATATTGTCAAATGCCGCGTCCGGGTCGGAAAGATTATTAAAGAACACTGAGCCGGCAGCTTCGTCTGTAAGGCTTGTAACCTCATAAGAAACTTCTATAACATATTCAGGTGTGATTGGATGGTCAAACACAAAATCCACACCGGAAAAGGTATCCCAATACGAGCTGCCGTTCCTGTCCATAAGCATTCCTTTTCTGCCTGCGCGTTCAACCTCTTTATTTGTAGCCGCGATCTGCGTCATACCGGTATTTTCACTCGTATTGTTATAATCAACCTTTGCATATGCGTTATATCTTGTTTTATAAGCATTTATAGAGATATTATCAACATACGCATCGCCTGTCTGAACCACAAAGGAAAGCTTTTCATATGTACTTCCCGGTGTGCAGATATCTTGAGTGTCATAACTTGACGGTCCTATTATTCCATCTTTCATACTTGTCACAGGCTTGCCGTCGAGGAAAATCTCCGCGCTGTATGTCCAAGCGTATAAATCATATACAGCTTTTACCGTAATCGTTCCGGAAGGACACGCATTCCACGTTCCAACTGTAGCTGCACCCTGACCGTTTCCGTTGATGATTTGAAAACTGTCATCGCTTCCGCCTATACGTCTGCCGATACCTGCGCTATCGTGAGCATCAAAATTTCCGTTACTGAATAGCGCAGCGGCGGTTGACAATGTTCCCGAGTCCCTTCTGTCAAAATGTATATCATAGGAAATATCAAGAATATATTGCGGCGAAAGCGGCGTATCAAATACAAAATCTACTCCTCCCGGCTTTGCCCAATCCTGTGTGGCAGTCATATTTAACACCTTATTACCGTTATCAAGCGCCTTAATCTCGTTACTGCCCTGTCCCCACGCACTCAGTTCAGTAAGCCTCCATGTGCCCGACAGCATGCCCTCGCCTGACTTTCGGTATAACGCATTTACATCTGACAATTCGTCAAAATTTTCCGTTAAGCTGCCGACACATTCATATTTACTTAAATCCGATAAATGTTTAGATAAGTCTGCTTTCACATCTGATATACAAAACAAAGATGTTGCCATACAAATTATCAAACCTATGCTGAATATTCTCATACGGTATTGCATAATGTCATCTCCTTTAGTTGGTATCTTATCACATAATTATTGTATCATAAATGCTCTTTTTTGATAAGGACTAAAAAAACCGTTTTTTTTTACATGATTTTTTGTCCATCCCGCTAAATATTTCTAATATTGCAATGAATTGGGAATTTAAAATAAAAAAGCCGTATAGCGTTCATTTTTTCGCGACTTGACTATATAGTTGCTTTATGATAAAATTATAAATGTAGATTTTTATAATTTTAGCTATGCTATTTAATGTAAAATTTACAAATTTATAATACAGAGGTGCTGAATTATGAATTTTTATATCATTAGCGAACCAAATTTTTCTACAAGCAGATGGTACAAAAGTATTGTGTTAGGAATCGCTCAACTACAGCAGGAAAAGCGAATAAATACAAATTTTCTGTCAGATATTTTTGAATTGAAAAATATAACTATCTATAGCGATGACGCTTTGCTAATAATAGGAAGTGAAAACAAATGGATTACAAGTGTTATTACTATCGCACCACAGGAGTTTGATAATAGAATAATTGTCCTGGCAGACTACAGACATTATGTAATAGGACGAAACTTTTCTGTAATCAGTTCTGACATTGCCAAAATTCTTGTAAGTTTTTATTCATATCTGAATATGCACGGCAAAGAAAAGATTGCGCTTTATGGCATAAATCCTCTTTCTACCTCAGATTTGTTAAAAAAAGAAACTTTTTTACAATGCGGAGGCAACGAAAAAGACTGCTTTTATAACCATCTTTCATTAGAGGATTGCTTTACATCGTTTGAGAAACAATTATCTTCTTATGATGGCATAATCTGTGCAAACGACTATGCCGCAATTTCTCTTGTAAAACATAAGTCACTTCCGAAATCATTATTCATTACCAGTTTTGGAGATACATTCATTTCCACAGTATTTTCTCCAAGTATTACTTGTTCTCGAACAAACTTTAAAAATTTCGGAAATAGCCTGTATGACCTTGTAAAAATTTTGCAAAAATATAAATCCATAAATTCTCTCTCTATTTATCTTGAATATTCTTTCGTTATTGGCGAAACCACTTCTTTTCTTCCGTTTCCCAAAAGCGTTATATCAGTATCGCCTACCCCTATTCCCAGTTTTATTAAAAACATCGATACTAATTTTTATTCAGATCCCGAGAGCAATGAAATGCTAAAGATTGATAAAATGCTAATGAATTGCGACTCAATAGATATGCTGTTGATTGGTCAATTATTAAATGGATTTTCCTTTACAAAAATTTCAGAAGCGCTTTTCGTTTCTTCCAGCACTGTAAAATATCGAATAAAACAACTATATAAATACTGCGAAGTTGAAACAAAAACAGAATTTATTGATTTGTTGAATAAATATATAACTATTAACCTGCCCAAAGAACAATAAGAAATATAAAAAGGATAGCAGTAAAAATGAGTTTTACAGCTATCCTTTTTAATTTTTACCAACTTTAGTCACGCAAAACTAAAGCACTGTTCTTTTAGATGCCATACCGTCCTTTATGCTGACGCACAGATTTTCTGACGGCATATAAAGCTTTGCGTCAATCCGGCTGATTGTGGACACCGCATACGGCTCCAGCGAATAACTTTTAAAACCCGGAGCAGTCGGACAAAAACCTAAATGATACCTATAAAGAATATACACCGGAACCGCTGACCAAGCGTGACACAAGCTTCCGGCACCTCCAAAATCATCTGCTCCAACAGAAGTTTCCCAAAGAGTATTTGCTCCCGAATATATCATATCGCCCCAAATTTTTGCAATATCGTCCGTTACAAATTCAAGGTATTGATTTCCGCCTTTTAATAACGCATCATATTTGTATATAGAGGTGCTGAGCGACACTTGCACAAGGCCATTATTCTCTTGTGCCAGAATACCTGCAAGGCTTTCCCAATCTGCCGTGCCGCTGAGAATTGCAAGAGCCTGCGTAAGCTCGTGATAAATATCGCTGTCGCAAAATGTGCGGAAAAGTACCTTCTTTTCATTGTAAAATACCTCGTGCACCTTCTTTTTCATCGCAGTGGTATCATATTTTTCCGCTAAGCTACTGTACTTACAAATTTTATTATAGCTCTCGCAGGCAAGTATATAATAAAAATGAAGAACGGAATCGTCTCCCACAATACTTCTGCCAACTAAATCACCATCCAAACCGCCTTCCGACCATTCATAAAAGTGCCAATTCTCTTCACTGTAATCTTTTACTATCATATCATTTTCAATTTTAAACGCTTTTAAAATTTTATCAGCTACCGGAAGCATACGAACGCCAAAATCAATATCACCGCTATACAGCACATACTGTTCAAGCGACATAATCCAGCAAAGCGAAAATGACGGTATGGTTAAATCCGCCCTGCTCGGAGCACATATCTCTAACAGTCCGTTTTCACGCTGTCCGTCTGCCAGCAATTCAAGCGATGCGCGGGCAAATTCATATTCACCATAGGCATAATAGCCACACCTCATCTGTACATAGGAGTCAAACGCATAAAGCGCCTGTTCTCTCCACGGACAATCCTCATAATGCTCGTGCATACACAGCTTGAGAGTACGGATGGAAACATCATAAAGCTTATTATACAAATAATCATTACATCTGAAATATTCCTGTTTGTCAAGCGGATAACAGGTCGGAATCAAGCCAATTTCCGAGAATATAACGTCATCTGTCATATGCGTAATATGTACGGCCAGATATTTTCCCGCAAATCTGCGGAAATATCCCGTAAAACTCTGCGTACCGGCTTTGCAGCGATAATTTGAAGCAAAATGGCGTGCGCCCCCATAAGTACGCACACGCAAATCGTCCAGATGCTCTCCGTAGCCAATGTCTATTTCTGTTCCTTCACCCGCCTGCAGCGTCATAGTGAACAATCCGGCATACTCATTTCCCAAATCAATTACAAAATAAACACCATTCGGATTCTTTTTTATGCAATTTCCGTCAAAAATATCATTGTACTCCCGATATGACAAAAAATCCATTTGCATATTTTCAGCCGCCGTCAGAGAAGTTTCTCTTTTCAAAACTCCCTGCGTGCAAATTTTTCCGCAAACAACAGGCTCATACTCTAATTTTTTAACAGGTCTTTTCTCAAAAGGCAAATCACATTCTACAATATATGCTTTTTCCCAAGGCTCCGCTTTTGCTGTCGCATCGTAATGGTAAGTATACCCGAGCTGTCCTGTTGCAACCTCCACACCTTCTCCGCTGCGATACGCAGTGTTTTTCCGAACATTGCTGTCCTCTCCCGAAAAGGTGTATTCCCCCTCTGATGTACCAAGTGCAAATACAACCCCCGCTTGCCCACACGCATAAGTCAAGCTGTTTAATCCCTGGTGATTTGCAATAATAAAGATTTCATTTTCACCTTTTTTTAAAAAGGATGACACCTCATAGCTATCATATACTCTTTTGTTTTCAAAGCTTTTGTACTGTCCGCTGCCTACAAATTTACCGTTTATTTGCACCACATATTCAGTTTCACTATATATCTCAAATGTTGAGCTTGAAAATGCTTTAGAAAGACAAAAGGTATGAGAAATTTCTACATACTGATTTTTTTCTTCCTCATTTAGCCATATCTGCTTTGCATTATTTATCATCATACAACCTCTCTTTTACATATAAAATAAAGTTAAATGCCAATACTTCTTTTCTTTTTTTATATCACGCCTGCAAACGATTTTATCCAACTGTTAAGTTCAATTTCACGGATGCTGCCGTCTCCGAACTCGGGATCAAGTATCTCCTCGTCAAGCTCGGGAATTTGAGAAAGTATTCCGTCAGCAAAGCCTTGCAGACGCTCTGCACAGCTCTTCGTTCTCCATATTAGTCCGCCAAGCCGCGCGTCCTGTACTTCAAAACCAAAAGGCTTATTCTCCGTGAACCATTGCCTGCGGAATGTCTTATAAAACTTTTCTATCCTCGCTGCAAGCGTCTTGTAATCATCAATCAATTTTTGAATTTCGTCCATATTTTTTACTCTGTATGCCTGTCGTGTACGAATACCGATATCGTTTTTTAATTTTAAAATATCGCAAAGCGCCTTTATCGTTTCAAAAATATATCCGTAGTTTCTGTCATTCTCTAAAAATGCAAGCTTTGAGCTTGTCTTAGCATATATTTCGTTCCTGCTTGAATCGGTTATTGAATCGTACAATCCACAGAAATAATCATTGTATAGCATATACTTTGAAGGATTAACCCATTTGTCCGCATTATTTTCCGTTTGAGACAATTCCGGTATATCAATCTCCATATAGTCGTCAAATTCTATTCCGGTAAACGATTTAAAGTTCTCCTTTATTTGTGTCTCATCCGTTATCCCCTTTAGGAGTTGAGAAGTGTAAAACATCGACGGCAGAACTGAAAACAGTGATGCTTCTGCCCCGTTATCACCCCACATAGTAAAGAAAACATTTTCCACATTATTCTCTTGGCAAGATTTTAATGCCGCACGGTTTGCCTTAATCGAAAATCCATTCAACGGTGCAAATCCTGACCACTTCCATAAGCCGCCTGCAAACCATACAGGAACATTTAACCGTTGATGCGCCTCTATCATATTATCGTAATGTGATTTATCCAATGAATAATAATCCCAATAAACAGGCACGACGTTTTCAGGCAACATATCCCGAGCGGTTTTATCAATAATTTTAGGATTGTCCGTGATATAATCTCCGTCATTTACCGCGCAGAATATCATATCACTCCAAATCATACTTTGATAACCGTATTTATCCGCAATCTCCTTGACTCTGATTAAATGCTCCTGCATAATCTTATCAATCGGAACGAAGCCGTTTTTATCAAAATACTTTCCTCTTCCAGTCATATTTGCCTCATCCATACCAATATGAATGCATCTTGAGCGAAAGGCTTTAGACAACGACGCAAACATATCATCAATCAATTTATAGGTTTTGTCATCGCCTACCAGCAAAATATCGTTGCAGTCCGTATATTCCTGAACCGCCTTCCATCTGACAAAAGTGTTCAAATGTGCAAGCGTCTGAATACAGGGAATACACTCAATTCCACGTTCATAACAATAATCGTCAAGCTCTTTTAATTCTACTAATGTATATCTGCCGCGCATATAACCAAAATACGGTTGCTCCTCCACCTCAAAAGTGTCCTCGGTGTACAGCATAAGCATATTGTAGCCCAATTGCTTCATCAAATCAATAAACTTCTTTAGCGTTGCTACTGTTGGCACTGCATTTCTGGAGCAGTCAATCATAATCCCCATTTTATTAAAACCTGACATATCTGACCTCCTGTATTAAAGCTATTATACAATTATTTTATCATAAATAACTTTTATTGATAAGGTCTAAAAAACTTGTTTTTTTTACATACTTTTTAGTCTGACAAATCCTTATATCACTGTCTGATTTCAAATACCGGCGATGACATAATTCCTGTTTCATAAAAATGATAATCATACGTCCATTGGTCTTTGCGCAAATACCACATATTCGGTCCGTACCAGCCTTCATATGCCAATTTGTCACCGCTCACGTGCAGCGCGCCGAAAGTATTTGCCCGATTACCGAACAACGTAATTTCCACGTCATGCTCGCCTGCCGACACCCCGCCGATGTTCAGTTCAAACGGGTCGAAAGCAATAATCCCCTTATCCTCACCGTCAAACCTCACGCGGATAAGCGCGCCACGATATTCATTTATCCGAATAGTTAAATCTCCCTCAGGCAAGTCTACTGTCGTCTTATACATCACATTACCGCCATAAAAGGGCATACCCTGATGCGTAATAGAGCCGAACCCGATTTTTTTGCTTGGCGCAGTGATTTTTTTCTCACAGCCGCGCACCTGCACGTCAAATTCTCCTGTCAAGAAGAAATTTTCAATACTTGTGCGCTTTCCAATCGGCACACGAATAAGCAGTTCATTTTTACCCGACCTCAACGTCGGCAGCTCCATTGTTTTTATGGAATGGTCAACAAAAAATCCGTTTTCCGAAACAGGTACTTCCTCGCCGTTTAAAATAACCTTTTCCGCTTCTTCATATGCCAGCTTACATTTTACCGCGATTTCGCTCTCTATCTCAAATTTCAGCCATGGGAATACTGTAATTTGCTCCGGCGGTATCGTCCACGGCTGCGTATCGTTGCCGTCCGCCATCGGATACCCTAATTCCTTACGGATTTTTTCGTCAATCATCAAAAGCTCTTCCGTATCCGCATATGTTTTTCCGCCGTCGAGTGAATACTGCGCCATATCCAGCAAATACACGTTTGGTTCCTCGCGTATTGCCTCAACCGTATTCATAATACGGATTTCATTTGAAACTACATCTGATTTCTGTTCGGGAATATATTTCTGTATGTCAGGCTTTTTCAACTGCAAAAGCAGGCTGTCATTTGTATACAGCGTATATTTGACAACCGTGCAGCCATCTTTAAGCTCAAACTCAACAGGTTTTATACTGCCGTCCATTGTGTCATAAATTACAGGCTCATATTCACCCGAAATCTGTATAATAATTTTCTGCGGATTTTGATTGTCTGTAAACGGCGGCTTCTTGGCATGAGCGATAAACAGCCATTTGACATCGCCGTCCTCACGCATCTGATAAATCAAGTTATCAGAAGGACTTGCGTCCGCATTTTTAATGGAAACGGTGCGAACGTCGGACAGCTTTTCCAAAACAGAAATGCGGTTCATATCTGCATGTTCTGCCGCATGATACAACGTACAAATTTCATCTGACGGCCGCACGTCCGTATATTTCGGCATATCCCCGACAAATATCACCTTGCCGCCGTTTTTCACAAATTCCTTTAATATTTTAACCGTAGATGAACGCAAAGTTTCACAGCCCGAAACAAGTATAACTTCATACTGCATCTGACCGACAGACAGCTTTTTGTTATCACAGCCGCCGTACTGCTCAGGCAGCAGGGCTTCGCTGATAAAGTCAAAGTCAATCGTGCCGAACAGCAGCCAGTTAATGGTATTCTCAAAGCTTTCCTCCATCTGACTGCGGATAGCCGCTGTATTTTCCGACGGTCCGAAATGCAGCCAGTAGCTTTCTATCGGATGGATGACCCCCACTCTGACAACCGGCTTGCCGCGTGTAAGCGCCGTATTAAGACGAGCGAAATGGTCTTCAATATACGGGTATTCCTTATACCACGGAGACTGATAGCTGATTGAAGCCGGATAATCACGCTTTGCCGAACCCTTCATTGATACCCACGACAAATGCGGCACGCGCACGGTCACGCCCAGCGCCGCCTGCCAGTCTCCCTGAAATTTATGTCCGCGGAAATCAAACGTCCAGTTTGTTACCCCGTATAATTCAGATAACATTGCTTCTTTGCCGTACTGATGACAGGCAGACTGTGCCTGCTTTGCCGTCGAAAGCTCTATATGATTACACAGCATATCAATTCCGGGAATGCCGAACGAACGATAAGCGCGCATTGCTTCGCCGACGGCGCGAGTCTGAGAATGCAGCGTTTCCTCCAGCAAAACGTGTCCTGTCAACGCGATATTATGCTTTTCGCACCACTCGCCGCAATTGTCGGAAAACGCCCTGTTAAACAGCTCGCAGGCTAAATCGTGATAACGGTAACGAATTTGCGACGGCTGACCGTCAGGCAAATCCCATACTAATTCAGGCAGACCCTCAAGAATGTCCTGCTCATATTTCTCACAATAAAGCTTTTCAAAATCCGTCGTCCACGGCAGATATACTTCGCTTTTTTCATTTGCAAAAGCCAGAGTGGTTTTTTCCAGCGTATGCGGTTCATCGGTAAATATAGCGGGTACGGTTTTTCCAAACTGTTCTCCGACACTGTCCTTGTATGCCTCGTAAGTAACGCCGATAAATTCGTCTACAGCCGCCTTGCTCATTGTATCCGAATATGTCTGATTGTTGAACCAGCCGTTCGGCTCGGGCGTTCTGACATAGGCGTACCACTTGCATCCGTCGGGGACGTCGCTTTCTTCAATTATCTTGACGCTTTTCAGCGTTCCGTCTGTATTTAACACAATATCATAACAAGCCAAAAGGTATGGTTTCCCTTGCGCAATAGCCTCTTCCCTTGCATAAAACTCAACCTTTTCAGGTGAAAAAACAAGGTATTTTGCGCGATATGCAGGATTTTTCGTTACATATCCGCCCGCGGCGCCTGACGGATAACGGTCCTCGTCATACAGCCAGGCAAGCATTTCTTCATCCTCTGCCTTTTGAGTGCAGGTCTTTACAAAATCCATAAAATCCTTGCCCAAATACCGCGTCGAAAGTCCGCAGCGTGCGTGCATATGAAAACCGCCGAACCCCATTTTTTTCAGCTGTTCTATCTGCCACAAAAGTTCTTCCTTATCCAGCTCACAGTTCCACGACCAAAACGGCGTACCGCGGTATTCCGAGGTCGGATTTTTAAATAAATCTTTTGATAATGTTTGTGTATTGTTCTTTTTATACAGCATAGCCTTCACCTCATAATTTTATTTTGTTTGACTTTATTATATAATAATGTTATACTACATTCAACAGGTCAAATTTTCTGTTTTACACGATTAGTTTAAGGTGATTATTATGGATTTATTAGAAAAAAGTAATATCAATATTCATATATGTGCAGATAATGTTGTCGAATCGCATTCTCATAAATATCTGGAGCTTGCGTATGTGCTGTATGGCAGCGCTGTACATAAATTTAATGAAACCAATGAGGAAATTATTTCAAAAGGCGATTATTTTATCATTGATTATCGCACAGTACATAGTTATAAAAGCATAAATAATTGTGATTTCGCTGTTATTAACTGTCTGTTTCTGCCGCAGCTTGTGGACAAAAGTCTATCATATTGCAGGGATTTTCAAACCCTTCTGCGCCATTATTTAATTCAAATCAACAGTAATAATTTTCAGCTTAATCTTGCAAATCATATTTTCCATGATGAAAATGGAAAAATATTATCAATTCTGCAAGAAATGCTTACTGAATATGAACAAAAAGACATAAGCTGGCTTGAAATGCTGCGAACAAAAATGATTGATTTGCTGATTTTGACAGCACGTAAAATTTCGTATATTGAACCACAGGATGTTGTTTCCTTCATTATAGCGCAAATTCACAAAAATTATAACCAAAATCTGACACTTAACAGCATTGCCGATGATATAAATTACAGCCTGCCGTATATAAGTAAGCTGTTTAAAGAAAAAACCGGAATAAGCTTTCGCCTCTATTTACAAAAAACGCGTATTGAAGAAGCCTGCCGCCTTCTTTCAAACACTGACGAAAAGATATTTAGCATTGCAAAAATGGTAGGTTATTCTGATGTTGATTTCTTTAGCAAAATATTTAAAGAGCATATGGGAATCACACCTCAGCAATTCCGTATATATATTAAAACGGAAACCTAATAAAGTCATAATCTTATAATTTTATTGGCATTCAGACTAAACTTTAATCTGACTTAGATAATATTAACCTTATTATTCAAACAAATCAATATTATCCAACATCTGCGAAATATCACCGGCAATGTTTTCTTGTATCATTTCAGTATTATTTTCCATTTGCATATTACCAAATTTTTGTTGCAATATATCCTCTATCACCTGCTTTATGTATTCTTCATCATATGCAGGTGATGATTTAATCTCCAATTTACAATCTCTATGCCCCAGTTCCGGATGTACTGCCATATACTCATTCAAAGCAACAACAATAATTTGGCTTTTCTTATTTCCTAATCGCTCTAATAACTCCCCTGCCCTGATTTGCTCTTCTGTATTGGCGCCGAACTGCAATGAAAATCGGTATATTCCGTCCTTTTTCATAAGCTATCCTCCACGTTTACCGCTTTAGTTGGCTTCTTGCCAGCATTTCATATCCGATAGCGTTTGCATTTGGTGACTCTATAAAGTCTGCTTTTGCTACCAATGACAAATTTTCAATAAATTTTCTCAGCAGAATACTGCCTCCGCCTATAAATATTGCAGGGTTTGAGCGCAAGTCCACCTGTAATTCACGGAGCTGGTCTAAAATATCCTTTGCATGTAACTCCGTTACATTAAGAATGGTCTTTTTCACATCATCAGGGAGAATTGTTTCCTGTCCGCCGAGAACCGCATTTATATGTTCATCCTCTATACGCATATCGTGCAAAGCAACGGTTATATGGAAACAGGTATTATCGCCGCCGAAAGTTTTGATTTTGATATTATCGATAAAATATATAAACCACACGACAATTTAACGCTTAATGTTATGATGGGCAAAAACTCGGATTTGCATACGGAGGTACTTGCAGGAATCGCCGACGGAATTAAGGCTAACGACTATAACAAATTAAAATCAATCGCCGAAAATCCGTCTTTGCAACTAATCAGTTTTACTATCACCGAAAAAGGCTATGCCGTAAAAGGTGCAGACGGAGAACTTCTTAAAGTAATAGAAAGCGACATTGCAAACGGACTTTCCAATCCAAAGCATACAATGAGTATTATTGCGTCAATGCTGTATTACAGATATAAAGCCTGCTCCGCTCCGATTGCCGTTGTCAGCATGAACAACTGCTCTCACAACGGAGAAAAGCTAAAGAACGGCGTAATGACCGTAGCAGAAAGCTGGCTTGCAAATAAAACGGTAGATACGAATTTTATTGACTACTTAAATGAAAAAGTATCTTTCCCTTGGAGTATGATAAATAAAATCACACCTCGTCCCGATAACAGTGTAAAAAAGCAGCTTGAACAACTCGGCGTAGAAAATATCGACACAGTTATAACAGACAAAAATACATATATCGCTCCGTTTGTCAATGCGGAAATCCCTCAATATCTTGTAATAGAAGATGATTTTCCTAACGACAGACCGCCGTTTGAAAAAGCAGGAGTGTATATGACAACAAGAGAAACGGTAAATAAAGCTAAAACAATGAAAGTTACTACATGCCTTAATCCTCTGCATACCGCACTTGCCGTATTCGGTTGCCTTTTAGGCTATACAACTATATGGGAAGAAATGCGTGATGAGGACCTTGTTAATCTTGTAAATAAAATTGCAGATGAAGGTATGAAAGTAGTTATAAATCCTGAAATCATAAATCCGCAAGACTTTGTAAACGAGGTTATAACAGAACGACTGCCTAATCCGTATATCCCTGACGCACCGCAGAGAATAGCGACAGACACTTCTCAAAAAATACCTGTACGATACGGTGAAACGATAAAATCATATGTGAAATCACAAAGCCTTGACCCATCACTGCTTAAGGCAATACCTACCGTATTTGCCGCATGGTTAAGATATTTGCTTGCAGTTGATGACGACGGCAATAATTTTCAGCCGAGTTCAGACCCGTTGCTTGAAGATATGCAACAAAAGCTAAACGGTATTGAGCTTGGTAAACCCGAAACGGCAGACTGTAAATTAAAAGATATTCTTTCAAACGAAATATTGTTCGGTGTTAATCTTTATTCTGTCGGTTTGGGAGAAAACATTGAAACAACGTTTAAATCTATGCTTAACGGCAAAGGTGCGGTACGCAAAGTATTGCAAACACTATAAATCGGAGGACTTTTGATATGAAAATGACAATGCGTTATTACGGAAAAGATTATGACAGTGTTACGTTGGAGCAACTCAGACAAATACGATACGTCGAGGGGCTTATAAGCACGCTTTATTACAAGCAAGCAGGCGAACTTTGGACTCGCGATGAAATTGCGGCTTTAAAAAAGGAAATCACTGACAGCGGTATGGAGCTTTCCGGTATTGAAAGCGTTAATATACACGATGCAATAAAAATCGGAACTCTTGACAGAGATATGTACATAGAAAACTATATCAAAACTCTTGAAAATCTCGGCGAAGAAGGTATTGACCTTGTATGCTATAACTTTATGCCCGTATTTGATTGGACAAGAAGTGACCTTGCAAAAGTGCGTCCGGACGGTTCTACCGTTCTTGCATATGACCAATCAATCATAGACCAAATCGAGCCTGACAAGATATTTGAAAGCATGGATAAAATGTCAAACGGATTTGTAATGCCGGGTTGGGAACCTGAACGTCTATCAAAGATAAAGGAATTATTCGAGGCATACGCTGATGTTGACGCAGATAAGCTATTTAATAACCTTGTATATTTCCTAAAGGCAATTATGCCGACTTGCGAAAAATACGGAATAAAAATGGCAATACATCCTGATGATCCCGCATGGAGTGTATTCGGTCTTTCAAGAATTATTATGTCTAAAGAGGGACTTGTGCGTTTAATGGAAGCAGTTCCGAGTGTGTACAACGGTGTAACATTATGTGCAGGCTCGCTCGGCTCAAATCCCAACAATGACCTTGTAGACATTATTCATGCCTTAAAGGGCAGAATACATTTTGCACATCTTAGAAATATCCGTCATACCGGTAAAGGTCAGTTTGAGGAGGCGTGTCACTTGAGCGCAGACGGTTCTTTTGATATGGCGGCAATCGTAAAGGCTTTGCATGACGACGGCTTTGACGGAGTTATCCGTCCCGATCAAGGAAGAATGTTATGGGGCGAAAAAGCAATGCCCGGCTACGGTTTGTATGACAGAGCCTTAGGTGCGGCTTACCTTTGTGGTTTATGGGAAATGGTTTCAAAGTAAACGGAGGACGTTATGAAAAAATTTATGGATAATGATTTTATGCTCCAAAATGATACCGCCGTTCGTTTGTATCACGATTATGCAAAGTATCTTCCTATTTACGATTATCACTGCCACTTAAGTCCGCAGATTATATACGAAGATACTCCGTTCGAGGATATTTGGCAGATAATGCTTGACGGCGACCATTATAAATGGCGCTATATGCGTTCATGCGGAATTGATGAGGAATACATAACGGGAAATAAAAGTGCATATGAAAAATTTTATGCTTTTTGCTCATGTATGCAATATGCAATCGGCAATCCTCTGTATCACTGGACACACCTTGAATTAAAAAGATATTTTGACATTGACGAAACCATAACGCAAGATAACATTAAAAGCATATGGAATAAATGCAATCGTATAATACAAGACAAGAAAATGAGTCCGTCATATTTTATAAACAACTCAAATGTTGCAGTTATTTGTACAACCGATAATCCCATAGACTCGCTTGAATGGCATAAAAAGATATTGCAAAAAGGTCATGTTAAAACTAAAGTTTTACCGACATTCCGTCCCGATGAATTGCTTGATGTTGAAAAGGACACTTTCGCAGAATATGTAAAAACACTGGCAAACATCAGCGGCGTAGCGATAAAGTCATATTCAGATTTAATCAAGGCGGTATATAACAGAATCGATTATTTTCATCAAGCAGGGTGCAGAATAAGCGACCATTCATTCGGAGATGTTCCGTATAATGCAAATTGTAATACGGATACTATTTTTAATAAGTTAATAAACGGTGAAAAAATAACAACCGATGAAGCGAACAGCTATAAATTCAGTATTCTTGTTGACTTAGCTAAAAAGTATAATGAATGTAATTTGGCAATGCAGCTGCATATCGGAGCATTGCGTGATAATAATGCAAAAATGCTTAATAAAATCGGTGCAAATACGGGCTTTGATTCTATTGCCGATTATTCAATCGCACGCAACCTTTCACGTCTGCTTGACAGTATGGAAAGTAATAGCGGACTTCCGAAAACTATATTATACACATTAAATCCAAAAGATAATTATGTACTCGGAACTATGATAGGAAATTTTCAATCATCACAATGCGGCGGTAAAATACAGTTTGGCTCGGCATGGTGGTTCAACGACCAGCGTGACGGTATTGAAGAACAGTTAAAAACAGTCGCAAATCTCGGTGCATTGAATAAATTTGTCGGTATGCTTACCGATTCAAGAAGCTTTTTATCATATTCCCGTCACGAATATTTCAGACGTATTTTATGTAATTTGATAGGCAAATGGGTTGAAAACGGAGAATTTCCGTGCGACTATAAAACTCTCGGTACTATCGTAGAAAATATATCATTTAATAACGCAAAAAATTATTTCGGAATAGAATTTTAAATCAAGTATGCCGACTGTCTGATTTAGACAGTCGGCTTATATAATGCAATTTCAATACTTTTAATCAGTCTTTCGTCTTCTGTAATTACTATGTGGATTTTCTCTTTGGGTAGGAATATTATTGCAAGCACAATCAAGATGATTGGTTATCATTTTAGACAATTCAACGGCAAATTCTCTGTAATCATACCATTTCTTTAATTCTTCAATGAAATCTTGATTCATAACATCATTTTCATCTACATTTCCAAAAGAAATACTCATAGCATCTAAAACTGCTAAAATTGTGTAGAAATAAACCATCACATACTCAGGATGTTTGCCGCGAGCCTCTTTTGCTACATCTAATGTTTGTCCGAATATATGCAACGTACGATTTAATGCACTTAAGTTATCGAAAGAATTTTTTACATCTTTTTCAACTGCATAGTTACTAATATCATCAAGCAATGTTTTCAGTTCCAATCTTTTCAATGCACATTTTTCATCTAAAGATAATTGCTCATCATTATTTGGTAACAGTCGTTTTGCCCTGTAATGCATATTGTCCGATTTTATCGGTTTAAATGTAAATCGTTCACTCTGCCCGCCGGAATGAATTCTGTATATAGGAAGTTCTTTAAGTTTTTGGTGTTGCTCAACAGTAAGTTCACCGAAATAATCCGAGTTGTCAATACCGAATATATTGCATAAATCTTCTTTTCGCTCTTTTGACGGAAGCTTTTTAGAATTTTCCCACATATTTATTGCCTGCCTGCTTACGCCCATCACTTCAGCCAATGCCCTTTGACTATAATTGCATTTTGTTCTTATATATTTTAATCCGTTCATAAAACTGACCTCCAACAATAATTAAAACATGTGCACTTGCTTTAAGTATTATTTTATACAGGTTGACACAAGGTGTCAATTTGCAACCATGAAAATTTTTAGGACAAATCTGAATCACTTTCAGTTATTGATATATACTTTTGCAAATATGTTTCTCTCCTTTAATAATTATGGTCATCAAAATAATCTTCCGCATCTTCATAACATTCAAAATCATCATAATTATCATAATAAAAATCTTCCGGATCATCATAGTCATATACATCATACGGATCGGATTTTTTCTTTTTTTCGGTTGATTTGCTTGAATATTTACGCTTATATTTTGCAAATCGGTCTATCGGTACTCCACTTGTATTCGGCATACCGTCTTCCGTCCAATAATAATTCATTTTTATGACATCTGTAACTTTTCCGTCCTGACACTTAACTTTCAAACCTATTGATTTTGAATTTGGATCATACCATTTTGCATACCAGATATATGTTGTTATATGATACTTCCCATGAGAAAAACTTTCTTCTTCTCTCTCGTTATATCTACCTACCATTGTATAATTGATATACTCCTCTGACATACCCTCATACGGTACTTTTGAGCCGTATTCCTCTTGCAGTTTCTTTTCACGTTCATCTCTGTGTTTTTCTTCTTCTTTTAAATATATTTCATAATTGGTATTGTTTTCTTCTCTCATTTTCGATATTTCTTTTCCAAAAACACCGTTATACGTTGTAGGTATTTGGGATAAATACATTCTTACATTCCCTGCACCCTTAATGCTGTTGTAGGTTTGTCAATGATGTGTTACACATTTTCTAAAAAATTTCACCGTCATTAA
>OLRK01000070.1_pt1 | contig 119141 bp, 107 predicted proteins | sample 1672911 | NCBI WGS metagenome assembly OLRK01 (sample SAMEA3136736, study PRJEB25190) | human gut metagenome | biome: human gut; feature: human-associated habitat; material: faeces | place: Austria | collected 2013
GAAAAGAAAAAGAAGCCAAGAAGAAGCAGAAGACCATCGATGTCAAAGAAGTGCGTCTTTCACCAAATATTGATACCAATGACCTGAACACAAAGGCTGGGGCGGCACGCAAATTCCTTACCAAGGGCGACAGAGTTAAAGTAACACTTCGCTTCCGCGGAAGAGAGATGGCACACATGTCAAGCAGCAAGCATGTTCTGGATGATTTTGCCGAGATGCTGAAGGACGTTGCCGTAGTTGAGAAGGCAGCTAAGGTAGAAGGCAGAAGCATGACAATGTTTTTAGCACAGAAACACTAGGATGTTGCATTCATTTGGAGAGACCGGAAGGGTTCGGCCAGGCTGGATGAGGGACATTAAATAGATACGATATTAAGGAGGAAATTACAATGCCAAAAATTAAAACTTGTAGAGCAGCAGCAAAGCGCTTCAAAAAAACAGGAACAGGAAAATTAGTAAGAAATAAAGCTTACAAGAGCCATATCTTAACAAAGAAATCTCAGAAGAGAAAGAGAAATCTTAGAAAAGCTGCTGTTGTTGATTCTACTAATGTTAAGAGCATGAAGAAAGCATTACCGTATTTATAAGATATAGCATAGAAGAAGACGAACAGGAGGAAAATAAGAAATGGCAAGAATTAAAGGCGGATTAAACGCAAAGAAAAAACATAATCGTGTATTAAAACTGGCAAAGGGCTACAGAGGAGCTCGTTCCAAACAGTATAGAGTAGCAAAACAGTCTGTTATGCGTGCACTTACCAGCTCTTATGCTGGAAGAAAGCAGAAGAAACGTCAGTTCAGACAGCTCTGGATCGCACGTATCAACGCTGCTGCAAGAATGAACGGATTATCCTACAGCAAAATGATGCACGGCCTTAAAGTTGCAAACATCGACATCAACAGAAAGATGCTTGCTGAGATGGCTGTAAACGATGCTCAGGGATTCGCAGCACTTGCTGAGATCGCTAAGAAAGCAATCGCTTAATTCCATTAAGAAGATACTTTTACGGGAGATGGGAAACCATCTCCCTTTTTTATACAGAAATTTAGAACTGCTATTTAAAACAAAATAATACAAAAAATATTTATGTGTGCTTAACAGCGCACGTTTGTGCGCCGCAGAAATAACAAAAATGGCGTATTTTGGTTAATTTAACGGATTTTTCCTATCTAATTCTTAAAAAACTATAAAATTTTCTCTTGCAATCAAAAAAACAGGATGCTATAATCATAACATTAAAGTGGTAAAGAGAAGAAGTTATGGAAGCCAAAGCCGGCTGGGAAACCACCAGTGGGCTTTTCTATTATCCGTTGGTGGTAGACTTATCGGAAGGCGAGATGACAGAAGCTCTTACATAAATTAAGGAGGAGATTTATTATGAGAAATCTGAAAAAAGTACTCAGCATTACTGCAGCCGCAGCAATGGCAGTATCCACTGTAACACCTGTATCCGTATTTGCAGAGAGCGAGGAAACCTTCAAGATTGGTGTCATCGGACCTATGACAGGAGATTACGCACAGTATGGTAATGGCGTATACAACGCAGCGAAGATCGCAGCAGATGAGATCAATGCAAACGGCGGATTCAATGGATATCAGGTAGAGATTCTTGATGCCGGCGATGATCAGGGAGATCCGGAGAAGGCTGTTAATGCATATAATGACCTTCTTGACAAGGGCATGCAGATGCTTTGCGGTACCGTTACTTCCGGTGCTTGTATCGCAGTAGGTGCAGAGGCAGCTGACAGCACATTCCTCTTCACACCATCTGCAACAGCAGTAGACAGCATCACAGCTGGTGACAATGAGTTCCGTATGTGCTTCACAGACCCAATGCAGGGAACCAAATCTGCTGAGTACATCTCCGAGAACGGACTTGCTACAAAGGTAGCAACTCTTTATGATTCCATGGCTGACTACAACTCCGGTGTACATGATGCATTCGTTGCAGCATGCGGTGACTACGGCCTTGAGGTTGTAGCTGATGAAGCTTACACAACAGACAACAACACAGACTTCTCCGTACAGCTTGGCAAGATCAAAGACAGCGGCGCAGAGCTTCTGTTCCTGCCGAACTACTACTCAGACAACGCACTGATCCTTCAGCAGGCTCATGACCTTGGTCTTGACATGAAGATCTTCGGTGTTGACGGTATGGACGGTATCCTGAACGTTGAGAACTTCGATACATCCCTTGCAGAAGGCGTTATGCTTCTGACACCATTCTCCGCAACAGGCGAGGATGAGGCAACTGTAAACTTCGTAAAAGCATACGGCGATGCGAACAACGGTGAGACACCAAACCAGTTCGCAGCAGATGCATATGATGTACTTTACGCTATGAAAGCAGCAGCAGATGATGCTGGTATTACACCGGATATGTCTAACGAGGACATCAGCGCAGCTCTTTCCGCTTCCATGCTGAACATCACTGTAAACGGTCTTACAGGAGAAGCTAAATGGACAGAGGACGGCGAGTGCGATAAAGCTCCTAAGGCTTATGTGATCAAAGACGGCGTTTACGCTTCCATGGAGTAATTTCATAAGAATACAGGACAATATGCCGGGTGTCCGGCAAGGTCTTAACCATTTCCCTGATTGCGCAGGGGATGGCCGTTAGCAAAGGGGAGACGGTTACCTGTGGGTCCGTCTCCTTCTTTGCACTATGAAAAATAACTTACAAAATAACTGGAGCGTGTCTGAAAATTTACTTCCGCTTTTTCAAATTCGAGGCAACATAAAAAGATTACAGTGGAAAAAGAACGGGAATGAATTTTCAAACACGCTCATGGAAAAAATCCAGTTAAGAGGTGCATTATGAGTTTTATATCCTATTTAAAAGATGGTATCAGCCTGGGCAGTATCTACGCCATCATCGCCCTGGGCTATACAATGGTATATGGTATTGCAAAAATGCTGAATTTCGCACATGGCGACGTTATCATGGTTGGAGCATTTGTAATCCTGACAGCAGTCACCAAAGCCAATATGTCACCAATTTTGGCAATCATCCTTTCCGTAGTGATCTGTACCGCAGCAGGTGTTGTAATTGAGGCAGTTGCCTACAGACCTCTTCGTAAAGCATCATCCAACCTGGCAGTTCTGATCACCGCCATCGGTGTCAGCTATCTGCTTCAGAACCTGGCCCTTCTGATCTTCGGCGCAGATGCCAAGAGTTTCGTTCCGGTTATCAATGTTCCGTCACTGGTACTTTTCGGCGGACAGCTTACCGTCAAAGGTGTTACCATCGTAACTATCCTTGTATGTATCGTAATTATGGTCGGCCTTCAGCTTTTCGTAAAGAAAACCAAACCAGGACGTGCCATGCAGGCTGTCTCTGAGGACCGCGACGCTGCACAGCTGATGGGTGTCAATGTAAACGCAACCATTTCCCTTACTTTCGCAATCGGTTCCGGACTTGCCGCAATCGCAGGCCTTCTGCTTTGTTCTGCATATCCGACTCTGACTCCATATACAGGAGCCATGCCTGGTATCAAGGCATTCGTAGCAGCCGTATTCGGCGGAATCGGATCTATCCCGGGAGCCATGGTAGGAGGAATCCTTCTTGGAGTTATCGAGATCTTCAGTAAGGCATATATTTCTTCTCAGGTTGCAGACGCCATCGTGTTTGCAGTTCTGATCGTCGTGCTGCTTGTAAAACCATCTGGACTGTTCGGCAAGAACATCCAGGAGAAAGTATGAGGTGGCCGATATGAAAAAGACAGTGAACAAAACAACAAAGAATAACTTTATTACATATGGCATGGTAATCGCCATTTTCGCAGTGGTACAGATCCTTTCCTCAACCGGAAACCTGTCCCGACTGCTTACCGGACTTCTGGTTCCCATCTGCGTTTACACCATCGCTTCCCTTTCCCTGAACCTGGTAGTTGGTTATTCCGGAGAGCTGAGTCTTGGACATGCTGGCTTTATGTGCGTTGGAGCTTATTCCAGTGCTGTATTTTCCCATGTTACCAGTGATCTGATCCCGTCTGTTCCAAGACTGATCCTTGCAATCCTGGTAGGTGCAGTGGTTGCTGCTGTTTTTGGAGTTCTCATCGGTATTCCGGTACTGAGACTTCGCGGTGACTATCTGGCTATCGTAACCCTGGCATTTGGTGAGATCATCAAGAACCTGATCAACATTCTCTATGTTGGCGTAGATGACAAAGGGCTTCATGTTGCAACAAGCGCAGCCAACCTGAAGCTGGATCCAGGCGGAAAGCAGATCATCAAGGGTGCCCTTGGAGTTTCCGGAACTTCCACCCTTTACAAAGACATCAAGGATTATTTCTTCCTGATCGGCGTGATCCTGATCCTGATCGTGCTTTTCGTAATCCAGAACCTGGTAAATTCCAGAAGCGGACGTGCTATCACTTCAACCCGTGACAACCGTATCGCAGCCGAGTCCATCGGTATCAACGTAACAAAGAACAAGCTGCTTGCATTTACCATTTCCGCTGCAATTGCAGGAGTGGCTGGCGTGCTTTATGCCCACAACCTTTCCATGCTGAAGGTTTCTATCTTCGATTACAATATGTCCATTACCATTCTGGTATATGTCATCCTTGGAGGAATGGGAAATCTTCGCGGAAGCATTCTCGCAACCATCGTGCTTTATGCACTTCCTGAGCTGCTTCGTGGATTCTCCACATACCGTATGCTGATCTATGCAATCGTTATGATCGCAATGATGCTGTTCAACTGGGCTCCTGCTGCAAGAGATTTCAGAAGCCGTATTGTTGAGAAGATCAAAGGTCATGGCAAAGAAAAGGAGGCGGCTTAATTATGGCAATGTTAGAGGTAAACAATCTTTCCATCCAGTTTGGCGGTCTTCACGCTGTAGATAATTTTCATATGAAAATTGAGAAAGGCGAGCTGTACGGCCTGATCGGACCAAACGGTGCCGGAAAAACAACGGTATTCAACCTTCTCACAGGTGTATACAAGCCTAATGAGGGAATTATCAAGCTGGACGGACAGGACATTACAGGAAAAAGCATTATCGACATCAACAAGGCAGGTATTGCCCGTACCTTCCAGAATATCCGTCTTTTCAAGGATATGACAGTGCTGGACAATGTTAAGGCAGGCCTGCACAACCATCATAAATATTCGACCCTTACCGGAATCTTAAGACTTCCGAAGTACTTCAAGGTGGAAAAAGAAATGAACGAGCGTGCCATGGAGATCCTGAAGGTGTTTAACCTGGATCAGGAAGCAGAGCTTCTTGCGGGAAACCTCCCTTATGGTAAACAGCGTAAGCTGGAGATCGCCAGAGCACTTGCCACAGATCCCAAGCTTCTTCTTCTGGATGAGCCTGCAGCAGGTATGAACCCCAATGAGACACAGGAGCTGATGGATACCATTCGCTTTGTAAGAGACCATTTTAACATGACGATCCTGCTGATCGAGCATGATATGAAGCTGGTTGGCGGTATCTGCGAGGAGCTGACCGTACTGAACTTCGGACAGGTTCTCTGTCAGGGCGAGACCTCTAAGGTTCTCAAAGACCCGACTGTTGTTACTGCATATCTGGGCGAATAAGGAGGAAATATAGAAATGGCAATGTTGGAAGTAAAGGATTTACACGTATATTATGGTGTAATTCAGGCTCTGAAAGGAATTTCCTTTGAGGTAAACCAGGGAGAGGTCATCGCCCTGATCGGTGCCAACGGTGCAGGAAAAACCACTACACTGCAGACTCTTACCGGACTTCTTTCCGCAAAAGAAGGTTCCGTTGTTTTTGAAGGAAAAGATATTACCAAAGTTCCGGCGCATAAGATCGTTGAGATGGGAATCGCACATGTTCCGGAAGGACGCCGCGTATTCGCAGACTTAAGTGTTTATGAGAACCTGATCATGGGTGCTTATACACGTAAGGACAAGGCAGAGATCCAGGAGAGCCTTGTCGGCGTATACAAGCGTTTCCCAAGACTGGAAGAGCGTAAAGGACAGCGCGCCGGTACTCTTTCCGGCGGTGAGCAGCAGATGCTTGCCATGGGACGTGCCCTTATGAGCAAGCCAAGACTGATCGTAATGGACGAGCCTTCCATGGGGCTTTCTCCGATTTTTGTAAATGAAATTTTTGATATTATCCGTGTGGTAAGCGAAGGCGGCACCACTGTACTTCTGGTAGAGCAGAATGCCAAGAAGGCACTTTCCATCGCAGACCGTGCTTATGTCCTTGAGACCGGCAAGATCACCATGAGCGGAAAAGCAAGCGACCTGCTCAATGATGAGGCTGTACAGAAGGCTTATCTTGGAGAATAAATCCATTTGAAAATTAATCCGGCAAGGCAGCAAAAAGGAGCTTTGCCGGGATAATAAGGAGGAGAAATATGGACAATTTCGTAATTACCATTGCAAGACAGTACGGAAGCGGCGGACGTACCGTAGGTGAAATGCTTGCGAAGAAATTAGGAATTGGATATTACGACAAGGACATCATCCGCATAGCATCCGAGGACAGCGGTATTCACGAGACTCTTTTCGGAAGAGTGGACGAGTACACAAGTGCCAGACGCCCGCTGTTTGGCAAAAAAGGAATTTACAGCGGAGAGCTGATTCCGCCTCAGAGCAAGGATTTTACCTCTGATGAAAACCTGTTTAATTATCAGGCAAAAGTGATCCGCGAGCTGGCGGAGAAGGAATCCTGCGTGATCATCGGAAGATGTGCTAATTTTGTGCTGAAGGATTATCCAAATGTACTTCGCGTATTTGTTCATGCAAACTGGGATTTCCGTATGGAAAAAGCTGCTGAGAAGCTGAGCATGAGTACCAGGGAGATTGAGAAATTCCTTCAGAGGGATGACAGGCGCAAGGACGAGTACTACCGCAGATTTACAGGCCAGGAGTGGAAGGATGCCACCCAGTATGACCTGTGCCTGGACAGCAGCAAGCTTGGCTATGACAAGTGCATCGAGGAAATCGAGAACCAGCTGAACATGCTGAAGAACAAATAAGTTCTTCCTTTGGGCAAACTGAAATAAGAAGAATCACAGAGCATCGGCTTTTTCAAAAAAGAAATTGTCGGTGCTCTTTTCATAGTCTGAAGAAAATCCACATATATTATCAGGAAAGACAGATGTCAGGCGGCGAAGAGATGAAAGTAAAAACAGGGCATCTGGTGATGTGGGTGCAGGGGCTGGTTCTGGTTCTTTTGTGCGCAAGGCTGGGGGCTGGAGCTATTCTGGAAAAGGAAGGGGAGACGGGAACGGCGGGAGAGGAAGCCGTACAGCTGACAAATGCAGCAAAAAACGGAGACGCGAAGGCAGATTTTGATCAGAACCGGGGATTGGTTCAGGAAAAGAAAAGAGTAGCTCTGACCTTCGATGATGGTCCAAGCAGCAAGTATACGCCCCTGCTTCTGGAGGGACTGAAAGAAAGAGGCGTCCATGCCACCTTTTTTCTTATGGGGAAAAATATAGAGGGAAAAGAAGAACTGGTGAAGCGGATGCAGGCAGAAGGACATCTGATCGGGAACCATACCTACAACCATGTGGAGCTGTGCAAAATCTCCAAGGAGGCAGCCCGAACAGAAATCGAAGCCACCAATCAGGAAATTTACGATATCACAGGAGAATATCCCATGTGGCTTCGTCCGCCTTACGGGGAGTGGCAGAAGAATCTGGACTTTTATGTGAACATGTTTCCGGTTCTTTGGGACATTGACACATTGGACTGGAAAAGCCAGAATGTGAATGCGGTGATGCAGATCGTGGAATCAGAGATTGAGGATGGGGCGGTGATTCTGATGCACGACGCATATCAGAGCTCTGTGGATGCAGCCCTTCAGATCGTGGATCTGCTGACGGCACAGGGGTATGAGTTTGTGACTGTGGATGAACTGGTGCTGCCGTGAGAAAATGCAAAGAAAAAGATTTGCCTAAATTGGGAAGATGGATTATAATTAGAACAAATGTGCGGTATAATACATCTGAGTAAGAAACAAAAAATGGAGAAAATACATGGATTTATTTGAATATGCAAAAGCAAAGACAATGGAGAATGAGTCGCCGCTGGCTTCCAGGCTTCGTCCTACCCGTCTGGAGGAAGTTGTAGGGCAGCAGCACATTGTAGGAAAGGATAAGCTGCTTTACCGGGCAATTAAGGCAGATAAGCTGACTTCTGTTATTTTTTACGGACCTCCGGGAACCGGCAAGACCACCCTTGCCAAGGTCATCGCCAATACCACCAGCGCAGATTTTACCCAGATCAATGCCACTGTAGCCGGCAAGAAGGACATGGAAGAGGTGGTGAAGCAGGCTCAGAATGCCCTTGGCATGTACGGAAGGAAGACCATCCTTTTTATCGATGAGATCCACCGCTTCAATAAGGGACAGCAGGATTATCTTCTGCCATTTGTGGAGGATGGCACCATTATCCTGATCGGTGCAACTACAGAGAATCCTTATTTCGAGGTAAACGGGGCTCTTTTGTCCCGGTCTATTGTGTTCGAACTGAAGGCGCTGGAAATTCCGGAGATTAAGGAACTGATTCTTCGGGCTGTCAATGACAAAGAGAAAGGCATGGGAAGCTATGGAGCAGTTCTGGACGAGGATGCCCTGGAGTTTCTTGCAGATATGGCAGGAGGAGATGCCAGAAGCGCTTTAAACGCCATAGAGCTGGGGATTCTGACGACTCCCAGGTCTGATGACGGCAAGATCCATATTACACTGGATGTGGCTTCTGAGTGTATCCAGAAGCGTGTGGTACGCTATGATAAGAACGGAGATAACCATTACGACATTATTTCCGCATTCATTAAAAGCATGCGCGGCTCAGACCCGGATGCTGCAGTGTATTATCTTGCGAAGATGCTGTATGCAGGGGAAGATGTGAAGTTTATTGCAAGACGTATTATGATCCTTGCTTCCGAAGATATTGGAAATGCAGATCCCCAGGCCCTTGTGGTGGCAACTGCTGCGGCGCAGGCAGTAGAGCGGGTAGGCATGCCGGAATCCCAGATCATCCTTTCCCAGGCTGTTGCTTATATGGCATGCGCGCCGAAGAGCAACGCCGCTGTGAATGCGATCTTTGCAGCGATGAACAGCGTGAAGCGCACCAAGACCACAGTGCCTGTACATCTCCAGGATGCACACTATGGCGGGCATGAGAAGCTGGGTCATGGAATCGGCTATAAGTATGCCCACGATTATCCGAATCACTATGTACAGCAGCAGTATCTTCCAGATGAAATTAAGGATGAGAAATTCTATGAGTTGTCCGATATGGGATATGAGAAGAAATTGAAAGAGCATATGGAATTTATACGAAGAAATAAACAGTAGAAGTGGTAATAAAATGGAGGAGCTTTACAGAAGCCCCTCCATTATTTTTGCATATATTTCTTCGTATTTCTTCGGCCATTGCTTACACATTGCCTTGGCTGCCGTAAGGGATGGTGCCGCAAGAGAAAGATCAATCACGGAAGCTCCCTTCTGCAAAAGCTGCAGGTGCACCACATATTCCCCCTGGTTATTGATGTAGTAGTCCGCAGGAGCCTTAACCTGGTTCTTGGCGGAAGCACCTCTGGCAGCTAAATACTGCAGCACCTCGGTGCGGATGTCCTGGGAAATATCATTCTCAAAATAGGTAAGCGTGTTTTTGCCATCTTCAGTGAGATAATAATAGGAAGTATTGGAAATGGTACGCTTCTCGATCAGCTCCGTCTCCTCAAGCTCGGAAAGAGCCTGCTGCAAATGGAAATAATTGGTGTATTCCCGGTCCAGAATAAATTCAGAAATCTCGGAATTGGTAATGGGAGAGGATGAATTTCGAAGCATATATAAAATGATCAGCTTGTAAACAGTAAATGGTGTTGCCATTTTCAAGCCTCCTTTCTGGCTTTTCCCTGAAAACTCTGTCTTTCCTTCAATCGGTGGTGAAGAAGATTGAGGACTTCTCTTTTGCGGCTTGCCCATAAAGGTGCAATGAGCAGATCTTTTGGGCCGTCCCCGGTAACCCGGTGGATCACAATGGACGGGTCCAGATGCTCCAGACAGTCGATTACAAGGTCAATGTATTGGTCTCGTTCCAACACTTTAAATTTCCCGGCAAGATAATCATATGCAAGGTCGGTGCCTTTCAGAACATGGAGAAGCTGCAGCTTAATGCCCTGGATGTCACAGGCACTTAAGTAATCCATAGTTGCCAGCATATCTTCCCTATTTTCCCCCGAAAGTCCGAGAATGGTGTGCACCACCACTTCAAGTCCTGCCTTTCGAAGCCTGCAAAGTGCATCCTCGAAGCAGGAAAGAGGATAGCCCCGGCGGATATAGGCGACAGTAGATTCATGGATGGTCTGCAGTCCAAGCTCTACCCAGACGGGCTTTCTTTTATTCAGGCGAGAGAGAAGTTCTATCACATCCTCTCCCAGGCAGTCTGGACGGGTGCCGATGGAAAGCGCCACAATCCCTGGATGGGAAATGGCTTCTGTGAAAATCCGCTCCAGATAAGGAACCGGAGCATAGGTATTGGTATATGCCTGGAAATAGGCAATATATTTGTGGATTGGACGCTTGGCGGACAGCATTTCAATCTGGCTGTCAATCTGCCTGGTGATGGAAAGGGCTGCGCTTGCGGCGAAATCTCCGCTGCCCCCTTCACTGCAGAAAATACAGCCGCCGTGCCCGATGATGCCGTCCCGGTTGGGACAGCTCATGCCTCCGTTCAGTGTAACCTTGTAAACCTTTTCCCCGAACCGTTCCCGCAGCATATAGTCAAGGGAATGATAGGGCTTGCCGTTCCAGTTATTCATCGCACATCAGGATCCTGGCTGTGATCTACTATACAATCCGGATCTGGTTCGCTGGTTTCCTCCGGGATGTATTTGTCAAAAATTTTCACAAAGAAATGTGAATTGATGTAAGCAATTCCGGAAAATCCAAGGAGCACCAGAAGCAGGATCACGGTAGACTGGAGCTGGGCGCTTGGAATAAAGAATGCCAGGGCCGGTGCAGCAGAGATCAGGATCATCAGTGCTGTATAAGGAAGATGACGGATGGACATCAAAAATGCGTTGGTAAAGGTGTTCTTGATAGTGTTGTAAAATTTGGCAAGTACCGGGTAGATGTACATGAAAAGCATCAGGTAAACCACCAGGATCATCATGAAGATCACCAGGAGTACCTTGCCAAGGGAGCCTGCTGTGCCGCGGCAGATGCTGATGTCAATGGCAAGGAGAACTGCGGCAGCCAGCATGATCAGATTGATGACGATGCCCTGCTTCAGATTCTGCTTAAAGGATTTGAAAAAGCCGCGTACAATGTAGGATTCTTCATTGCGTACCATCTTCATTGTGACATAGAACATGGCAGAAATGGAAGGGCCGATTGTAACAATTGGGATACAGCAGACGATGCACAGAATATTCAGAATGATAAGATCTGCTACTCTGCTCATAAAGGTGAAAAATTTGTTATCCATGTTGAAGAAACGATCCATTCATATACTCCTCTTTTCTGTTTGTTGTAAAGCCGGAATCAGTCCCGGCGTTATAGCTTATGCAATAGTATAACGAATCTGTGGAAAAAAAGCAATTTGAAAATCAAAATGTATAAAATTTTCACAAAAAAATATTCTCGAAATTGCTTGCTTATCACACGTTAGCGTGTTAAAATAGTAATTATTGAAAATAGAATAGCAACAATTAAAGATAGAAAAAGGAGTAGCGAAATGAGTAAAAATATCAGAACTGAGGCAGTTGACCATCTTTTTGAGGCCATACTTTGTCTGAAGGATAAGGAAGAGTGCTACACTTTCTTTGAGGATGTGTGTACCATTAATGAGCTTCTTTCTTTATCCCAGAGATTTGAGGTTGCCAAGATGCTGATGGATAAGAGAACTTATCTGGACATCTCTGAGAAGACAGGTGCTTCCACAGCGACCATCAGCCGTGTAAACCGTTCCCTGAACTATGGTAATGACGGCTACGACATGGTATTTAAGAGAATGGAAGAGAAGAAGGAGCAGAATCGTCCGCTGGACCAGAAGGACGAATAAGGAGCTTTGAAGTTCCCGCTCTGGAAATGACAGACAATAGAACAGGACTTACATGCACGAAAGAAAACCCGCGGATCATTGGATGGTGATTCGCGGGTTTTGTGGCGGTGTAGGGAGAGAAGTTTTATTTCTCTTTTGTTTTCTTGGAGGATTTATCCTCTGCGGGGGAGATGTCATCGATCATTTTCTCAATGATCATCTTCTTGATGTAGACGTCGAAGCTCATCAGGCAGATAAAGCTGAAGCGCTTTAAGAATTCCTGGTCCTCCTCGTCTGCATCCTGGAAGGTAGCGCTGGAGAAACGGTAGTCCTTGAGGACATTCTTGATCAGCTGGTCGATCTTGCGGTTCTCCATGCCGAATACTTCATTATATACATAGGTCATGTCCTTGCCTGGCTCGCCCTTGAAATACTTCTCCGTGATAGGACCCAGAAGCTTCTGGATGTCTGTGATGGACAAAATATTCTTAAAATAATAGATGAAGATCAGCATGAGAAGATGATCCTTGGAATAACGCTTCTTCTCCGGGGAAGGGAGCAGGTTGTTCTTCGCATAATTGTTGATCATGGTCTTGGTGAGGATCTTGTCGTCCTCGTGGCGCTTGGTGGATGCAAGCTGATCTTCCATGAAGGTTGTGACCTGATCCATGTAAAGATCAATGTTCGGGAGATCTTCCGGCTTTATATAATCCATTCCGGAAATGTGGTCCAGAATGCTTCTGAATACGGATTTATCGTCTTCTGTCATTTTTTTATCACCTCTGCTCCCTATTATATAGTTTTTAAAACTACTTGTAAACTGTTTTTTTCAGTTTCTGTAAAAATGGAAGAGGGAAACCGAAACTATGTTTGCTTTTTTGCATGCGCGGGGTTGTGGGAAAAGAGGATTTCATGTATAATGAATTTTACTGTTATGGTTACCCATATGAGACAATGAACCTGGAATTTTATATAGGAGAAAATAGATGAGCATATACGATACATTAAATCCGCCGCAGCGCGAGGCAGTGGCGCAGACTGAAGGACCGGTTCTGATTCTGGCTGGTGCAGGGTCAGGCAAGACCAGAGTGCTGACTCACAGAATCGCCTACCTGATGGAAGAGATGGGGGTCAATCCATGGAACATCCTTGCTATCACTTTTACCAACAAGGCAGCCCAGGAGATGAGAGAACGTGTGGACAAGCTGGTGGGATTTGGTTCCGAGAGCATCTGGGTGTCTACCTTCCATTCTGCCTGCGTGCGGATCCTGCGCAGACACATTGACAATCTGGGATATGACACCAATTTTACCATCTACGATACAGATGACCAGAAATCCCTGATGAAGGATGTGTGCAGGAAGCTGAACATTGATACCAAGGTGTATAAGGAGCGGTCCCTTCTGGCTCAGATTTCCCATGCCAAGGACGAACTGCTGACGCCGGATGATATGGAGATGAAGGCAGCAGGGGATTATAATATGAAGAAAGTAGCCTCTGTTTACCGGGAATATCAGGCTGCCCTTCGCAAGAACAACGCCCTGGATTTTGATGACCTGATCGTGAAAACTGTGGAACTTTTCCAGAACTGCGGCGCTGTGTTGGAGTACTATCAGGAGCGGTTCAAATATATTATGGTAGACGAGTACCAGGATACCAATACTGCGCAGTTTAAATTTATCAGCCTTCTGGCACAGAAATATGAGAATCTGTGCGTGGTGGGTGATGATGACCAGTCTATTTACAAGTTCCGCGGGGCAAATATTGGGAATATCCTTGGCTTTGAGCGTGTTTTTCCAGATGCAAAGGTAATCCGCCTGGAGCAGAATTACCGCTCCACCAAGAACATTCTGAACGCTGCCAACCAGGTGATCGCCAATAATACCGAGCGTAAGGCCAAGACTTTGTGGACCGAGAATGAAGAGGGCAGCAAGGTGCATTTCCGGCAGTTTTTCAATGCTTATGAGGAGGCGGAATATGTAGCAGGGGAGATTGGCAGGATGAAGAGGGAAGGAATGGGAAGCTATCGGGACTGCGCCATTCTTTACCGCACCAATGCTCAGTCACGAATTTTTGAGGAGAAATTTATTGCAGCCAACATTCCCTATAAGCTGGTAGGCGGCGTGAACTTCTACGCCCGTAAGGAAATCAAGGATCTTCTGTGCTATCTGAAAACCATTGACAATGCCAGAGATGACCTTGCTGTGCAGAGAATCATCAATGTGCCCAAGCGCGGAATCGGTGCCACTACACTTGGACGTGTCCAGGACTATGCAGACAATATGGGAATCAGCCTGTATGAGGCTCTTCGGGTGGCAGAGGAGGTTCCTTCCATTGGAAGAAGCCTATCCAAGATCGACGGTTTTGTTACGTTTATCCAGAGCCTGAAGAGCAAGGCGGATGTGCTTTCTGTGGAAGAACTGCTGCAGGAGGTGATTGATGATACCGGATATGTGGCAGAGCTGGAAGCTGAGGATACGGAGGAATCCAGGGCCAGAATCGAGAACATTGACGAGTTGATTTCCAAAACTGTGGCTTATCAGGAGGCTATGGAAGAGCAGAATCAGCCTGCTACACTTTCCGGTTTTCTGGAAGAAGTGGCGCTGGTTGCCGATATTGATACGGTAGATCCGGACCAGGACTATGTACTGCTTATGACCTTACATAGCGCCAAGGGCCTGGAGTTCCCAAAGGTGTTTATGGTGGGAATGGAGGACGGCATTTTCCCAAGCCATATGACCATCAGCTATGGAGATGACGGAGAACTGGAAGAGGAGCGCAGGCTCTGTTATGTGGGAATTACCCGTGCCATGAAGGATCTGACGCTGACATGTGCACAGCAGAGAATGATCCGCGGGGAAACCCAGTACAATAAGGTTTCCCGTTTTGTAAGAGAGATTCCCCGTGAGCTTGTAGATCTGGGACATACTATCCAGGAGAAAAAGCCGAAGGCCGAGGATCTGATCCCAACTCCTACCAAGTATTCCAAGATGAAGGAGATTCTCCAGAGCCGTAACTACAAACCAAGGGAATTTAAGGTGACCAAATCCGGTTCCCTAGATTATGAGGTTGGAGATACGGTTCGCCATATTAAATTCGGCGTGGGAATCGTAAAGGAAATCGTGGAGGGCGGCCGGGACTACGAGGTTACGGTGGAATTTGACAAGGTAGGCGTCAAGAAGATGTTCGCAAGCTTCGCCAAGTTGAAGAAAATATAATTGTGCGCCCTGCGATTAGCGCTATGCTTTGAAACGAAAAATTCAAAATAAAAAGATTAACTATGGTAAAATGGTAGCAAAAGTGGTATAATAAATAAACCTGATGAAGATTGCAATAAATGTAAGTCGGGTGCCGGAGACTTTTTGAATACGCTCTGGTGTTTCGGTGCAGAAGTTAGTTGGCTATTTTAGGAAACTGCTTCAGAATGCACATGCAAGCTATATGAAAGAGAGGATGGTATCACATGAACATTAAAATGGATAAGCTCGAGGAATTATTATCATTACTTAAGAAAAAAGAAGAAGAGAAGCAGAAAAATACAGTCCTCTGGGTACTGGCAATCGTTGGTGCTGTAGCTGCTGTTGCAGGAATTGCATTTGCAGTATATCGCTTCTTTGCACCGGATTATCTTGAGGATTTCGAAGAAGATTTCGATGATGACTATGACGATTATTTCGAGGACGAAGAGAAATGATTAAGGATTAACGAATGAGGTATACGGGCATATGGCATTTATGCTCTCCCGTATACCTTATTTTTTTACGGAGGAATTATGAAAAAAGGCGAGATTTACGAAGGGGTTATTGAGAAAGTGGATTTTCCCAATAAGGGATATGTAAATATAGATGGAGAAAAAGTAATTGTAAAGAATGGAATTCCGGGACAGAAGGTCCGTTTTATGATCAACAAGAAGCGTTCCGTCCGGGTGGAGGGAAGACTTCTGGAGGTTCTGGAGAAATCACCTCTTGAGGTGCGGGAACCTGTCTGTAACATTTTCCCTGCCTGCGGCGGCTGCATGTATCAGACCATGTCTTACGAAGAGCAGCTGAAGATGAAAGAAAATCAGGTGAAGAGTCTTCTTCAGGCAGCAGTTGGGGAGGACGTGGATCTTCACTGGGAGGGAATCCATGGAAGTCCCATTGAGTTTGGATACCGGAATAAGATGGAATTCTCTTTTGGGGATGAGTTTAAGGACGGTCCCCTGTCTTTGGGACTTCACAAGAAAGGAAGCACCTATGATGTGCTGACTGCATCCGATTGTAAGCTGGTGCATCCGGACATGACTGCCATTCTTTCCTGCGTGCTGGACTTTTTCACAGAGCTTGGAGCTGTACATTATAAGAAAATGCAGCACACCGGATATCTGCGCCATCTGCTTCTTCGAAGAGGGGTAACCTCCGGAGAGATTCTGGTTCACGTGATTACCACAAGCCAGGCCCAGTACGACTATGCGCCGCTGGTTTCCAGACTGCTCGCCCTTCCTCTTGAGGGCAAAATCGTGGGGATCATGCACATCATCAACGATTCCCTGTCTGATGTGGTGCAGAGCGATGAGACGCAGATTCTTTATGGACAGGATTATTTTTATGAGACACTTTTGGGCCTGCGCTTTAAGATCAGCACCTTTTCCTTCTTCCAGCCGAACTCTCTGGCAGCAGAAGTACTGTATTCCATTGTGCGGGATTACATTGGGGATACCAAGGATAAGAAAGTGTTTGACCTTTACAGCGGCACCGGAACCATCGCCCAGCTTCTTGCTTCTGTAGCAAAAGAAGTGATCGGCGTGGAGATTGTGGAGGAAGCTGTAGAAGCAGCCAAAGTAAACGCTGCCCTTAACGGCCTGACCAATTGCCGTTTCATCGCCGGAGATGTACTGAAGGCGCTGGATGACCTTACCGAGAAGCCGGACATGATCGTCCTGGATCCCCCACGCGACGGCATCCACCCCAAGGCTCTTCCAAAGATCCTTGCATACGGCGTAGAAAACATCGTCTACATCTCCTGCAAACCCACCAGCCTGGCCCGGGACCTCCCCTCCTTCCTCGCCGCCGGCTACCAGATCCAGCGTACCTGCAGCGTGGACCAGTTCTGCGAGACGGTACATTGCGAGACAATTTGCCTCTTGAGCAACCGAAAACCAGATGCACAGTAAAATCAGTGCGAATATGGAAGATTATTATTGCAATGTGTTAGCTGATAATGTATCTGATTTTTTTAGGGAGAAAATGATTTATGAACAAAGAAAAAACAGATATGCTTATTTATACGACAGAGGATGGTCTGACAAAAGTTGAAACAACTTTTGATGGTGATTTCAAGGAATTATTGCTTAGAAATTTGGCAATTAAGCAGATGGATACATTAGACCGTATCAATTTATCAGCAGTTTCGGCACTTCCTGGAGGTGCTATGTAAATGAAAGAAAAATAAAAGTATATTTATACACCAGTATTTCCATAACCATGTGGATAAATGGATATTCTGTGGATATCTGACTTATCCAAATTATGATTCGATTGAAAACATCTATCAGAAATGGTAGATGTTTTTTGATGCTTATATTTTTCTAAAAGATAAAATTGAAAAAATGAGAAAAAGAGCATATAATAAAAGTTAGTTGCAACGTACTGTAAAAACGTGGATGAAATAAAAGCGGGGAGGAAAGTTATGTCATATTCAGAGGCTTTGAAAGCATTTGCGGCTTCACACAAATATGAAGATGTGATGGTTGATGGTGCGAAATTTCATTATGTATTAAACGGCAGGAAGGACAGCCAGACGCTCGTCATGCTGAACGGCGGCATGAATACGCTGGAAATGTGGATGAACTATGTGGATGCTTTTTCGGAAGATTACCAGGTACTGCTTTTCGATTACCCACAGGAGCTTCGGACCAACCAGGAACTGGTAACGGGCATGCATGCTTTTTTCAGGAAAATTGGCGTAGAAAAACCAATCTTTGTAGGAGCCAGTGACGGTGGAATGGTGGCGCAGATTTACATTCAGAAATACCCGGGTGAGGCAGGGGGAATGGTTCTGGTTTCCACCGGCGGAATGGATGCCGAAACCTTGAAAACTTTGAAAAAGAAGTATTTCTTTGCCCCGGTCATGCTCTGGTATATGAAGCACTGCAATTATGAAAAACTGAAGCCAAAACTGATCAAAGCAGGAATGAGCCATATCCGCAATGAACGCAAGGAAGAGATTGCCTACGCCCAGGATATGTTTGAAACCATATTTAAAGATTACACAAAAGAGAAAGATGTACATATCTCTGGTTTGCTGGCAGATCTGATGAACCAGACTCCTGTTACAGCAGAAAATTTCCAGCAGCTGAAAGGAAAAATCCTTCTGATTCTTCCAGACCAGGATTTCTTTTCCGGCCAAATGCAGGAGGACCTGATTCGTCTCATGCATGATCCGAAAATTGCATATGTTTCCGGAGGTCATCTGTCTACGATTTTGAAGTCGGAGGATTACGTGCGTACAATCCGCGATTTTCTGAAAACCTTTGAAAATTAGGGGGAACATCAGAAATGAATAATGAGAAAATCAAACCCAAATTAAACGGCACCGCCGAAACCATGCTTCAATGCTTTTATGCCCGTGCCATGCACAGCAAAAATCCCAAAAACAAATTTCACGATGCCAAGGCAGAGGAACTGATCGACCGTCTGGATTACGATTTCAGCAATGCAAAAAAAGATACCGCCATGAGCGGCGGAATTGTGGCAAGGAGCGTTGTTTTTGATGAACTGGTCAGTGAGTTTATTTCCAAATACCCGGACTGCACTGTGGTGAACATTGCCTGCGGACTGGACACCCGTGCATACCGTATGGACAATGGAAGGCTCACCTGGTATAACCTGGATCTGCCGGAAACCATAGAAGTGCGTGATTCTATCTATCAGGAAAAAGGCAGGATTTCGACGATCGCCTGTTCTGTTTTGGACGAAAAATGGGTGGAGCAGGTCAAAGTGCGGGGCAAAATGCTGTTTATCATCGAGGGGCTTACCATGTATATGACTGCAGACGAAGTAAAGAAGATGCTTGCAATTATACGGGATCATTTTGACAATGCCTATGTATGCATGGAAACCCTGTGTCCTTACTTCGTGAAAAAAGAAGGAATCGAGAAGTCCATCAAAGCTACCGGAGCCACCTTTACCTGGGGTGCCAACTGCTTTGACGACCTGGGAGACATTGCCGCAGGTTTCCGAAAAGTAAAAGACGACAACATCGTCCGCGGCATGCTAACCCTGACCCCTCTGTACGGCCTGGTAACCTGGATGCCTATTGTGAAGAAATTCGCACAGAAGATTCTGGTATTTGAGAAAGCATAGAGAGAATTTAGAAGATATTACAGACAGCAGGTGGCTATTTGCCCGCTGTCTGTTTTCTACTTGGAAATTTTAACTTATTTCATTTAATTGTAACTTCATCTTTTAATTTTTTTAGCTTCACTGTGCAGTGCACGATCAGATAAACATAAAATACAAGCAGGATGCTGCAAATTACACTAAAAATAATATTACCTACACTTTCGGCAGAGATTCTTGTGGCGTTTGGAACCACGGCGCACAGGAAAATGGCCAGAATCGGGAGTAAGCGGACTTTGATCACATGCGCAATCATAGCGGCACGGGATTCATTATCAGAAAACAGCTCGCCGTCATTTTCTGTATGTACCTCTGCAGCTGGCTTCCTAAAATATAGCCATCCTACACAATGTTCGAAATATTCCCAGTTATAATCTTTCATCATTTGCATATAATCTGCATTTTCTCCGTTGTTTTTGAAATCAAGACGGTAGATTACATCCTCTGGCTGGCATTTCTCGAAATGATAGAAACAGGGCGGAACCATTTTCACAAGCTTCCATCCACTTTGGTGTTCTTTTCTCAGCCAGATTTCTTCTTCATTAAAGTCGGCAATTGTGTAAAATCTGATTTTAACTTTGGTCTCGCTCATACTATATTTCCTCCATGCTGTTTCTATACAGTCGTTTAATGCGCTGAATTTCCAGATCCAGTATTTCCCGTCCAAGAGGGGTGATCTGGTATAATTTTCGTTTCTCTTCTTCAGCAAAAAAGGCGATAAGCCCATCTTTTTCCATTTTGGAAAGAGTTCCGTACATAGTTCCCGCACTGATGGAAACTTCTCCATCTGTCATCTTTTTCACCTGCAGCCCAATTCCATACCCATGCTGCGGCTTCTGCAGACAAAAAAGAATGTAAAACCCTGTTTCCGTCATGGGAACATAAATCCTTTTTAATTTATTGTCCATATGTCCTCTTATACATTTTATTTCGATGTATCGAACTTCGATATAATGATTATATCGAGATTCGATATATATGTCAATGAAAATTTTGCACAATATAAGAATAAAAAATATTTAATGCGAACAATAGAGCATACATTTTTCTTCCAGCAACTTAAAATTGCAGCATCTCATAGCAAGGGAAGAGTCAGGCTTGGCAATGCATTTTTGATATAACTTCAGGGCTTTTGCGTGCAATGTGGTTTGAAGCTTATCAATTAGGTATTTTTCTTTTTGCAAAAGATATATATAATCTGTTTTTTCTTTGGAATTTTTAAAAGAACGGAATTGGTCGATTTGATTGTATTTTAATTAAGTTAGGCAGAAATCAGGAACCGGAATCATATTGTTGAGATTTAGTACGGCATAAAGATATCCAGTGCTTTCATCCTGGAGTTTGTGAAAATCCAGACTGTTTGCCATTTTTTGATGTTTGGGTTTTGAAGAAGAAATGGGAACATAATAATGAAATTCGCCAATGGTAAAAAGAATGCCGACATGAAGTATTTATCTGTAGTTTTAGTATATGCAAGCTGCAATGAAAAATCAATAGTTTTTTGAAAAATCAATAATGTATTTTTACCCATTAACCAGAAGAGTGACTTGAGTGTCCTGCCCAGATAATGTATAATAAAAAAGATCACTGAAAAAATACAAAAAGGAGGCTGGTTCCATGTTGTTTTTAGAATATCCTAAGTGCTCCACCTGCCAGAAAGCGAAGAAATGGCTGGATGGGCACGAAATTTCATATACAGACCGTCACATTGTAGAGAATCATCCCACATACGAAGAGCTGAAGGAATGGTACCAGCGAAGCGGACTTCCGCTGAAACGATTTTTCAATACAAGCGGCATGCTTTATAAAGAAATGCAGTTAAAGGACAAACTGCCGGAAATGAGTGAGGATGAGCAGCTTTTGCTTCTTGCCACCAATGGCATGCTGGTAAAAAGACCGCTGATTGTGGCAGAGGATTTTGTGCTGACCGGATTTAAAGAAGCTGAGTGGGAAGCAAAACTGTTATAAGAGTGCGAAAAGAATCACAGGGGAAACACAGCTGAAAAACTGCATATGTCCTGTGAGATTCAAAAGCACTTTTTCCATGAAAAGAGAAGAAACAAGCAGGAGGAGAAAAATGAGCAGAGTAAATTTCGGAGTAAAACCCTGGTTATATCCAATGCCGGTACTGATCGTAGCAACATATGACGAGAATGGCGTACCGGATGCAATGAACGCAGCCTGGGGCATTATCACAGACATGAACGAGATCAGTATCAGCATGGGCGAGCACAAAACAACAGAAAACCTTGCCAGGACAGGTGCTTTCACCGTAAGCATGGCAACAGCAGATACTGTAACAGCCAGCGACTATGTTGGAATTGAGTCCGCAACAAAAGTGCCGGATAAATTTGCAAAATCCGGTTTCCACGCGACCAGAAGCGAATTTGTAAACGCGCCTCTGATCGATGAGCTTCCTATGGCACTTGAGTGTAAAGTGAAAAGCTTCGACAACGGCATTCTGGTAGGGGAAATCGTGAATATCAATGCAGATGAGAGCGTGCTCACAGACGGACGCATTGACCCTGCCAAATTAAAACCAATCAGCTACGATCCGGTGAACAACGACTATCTGGTCCTTGGGGAGAAGGTAGGAAACGCTTTCAAAGACGGCCTGAAATTAAAATAAACCCAGTATACGAGGAGAAAAAATTTTATGTTAAATCAGTTTTCAAGAACCCAGCTGCTTCTTGGAGAAGACGGCATGAAAAAGCTTGCCAATGCAAGAGTGGCTGTGTTTGGAATCGGCGGTGTAGGCGGATATGTGTGCGAAGCTTTGGTACGAAGCGGTGTGGGCGCCTTTGACCTGATCGATGATGACAAGGTGTGCCTTACCAATCTCAACCGCCAGATCATTGCAACCCGCAAAACAGTAGGCAAATACAAGACCGCAGTCATGAAGGAGCGTATGCTGGAGATTAACCCGGATGTGAATGTACAGACCCACAACTGCTTTTTTCTGCCGGAAAATGCAGACGATTTTCCGTTTGAGGACTACGACTATATTGTAGATGCAGTAGATACAGTAACGGCCAAGATCGCCCTTGTAATGAAAGCCAAAGAAAAAGGCGTTCCCATCATCAGCTCCATGGGTGCCGGAAACAAGCTGGATGCAAGCCAGTTCAAGGTAGCAGATATTTATAAGACCAAAGTATGTCCCCTTGCCAAGGTAATGCGCCGCGAGTTGAAGAAGCGAGGCGTGCGCAAGCTGAAGGTGGTATATTCCGAGGAAGTGCCAACAAGACCAATCGAGGATATGTCCATCAGCTGCAGAACCCATTGCATCTGCCCGCCAGGAGCCAAGCATAAGTGCACGGAACGCCGTGACATTCCGGGAAGCGTAGCATTTGTGCCGTCCGTTGCAGGCCTGATCATTGCAGGGGAAGTGGTGAAGGACCTTTGTGCTGCATCCCCAAAATAAGATTTTATGTTACGGTTCTTTGGAAATATTTCGCGAAAATTCGAAATACAGGTTTCCCAATCCTTACTTGACGCATACAGTTTTTAGTGCTATATTTGGGAATACCAGAATCAAAAAGCTGTTTGTTCTTGCAAGGGAGAGGCTTTTGAAAAGGTAGAAAAAAGAAGATAAAGTTAGAAAAACGCTCTGCAGATGCTCCAGACCTGAGGATTGTGCTTAAAAAAGTGAGAGTTGTGCAGATTTTCTAAAAAGCGGAAAATTTCTGTTATAATAAAAAATGTAAAGTACGAGGAGGCTTTGGGAGAGCTTTGGTAAAAGAAATAGCCATATGTGATGACGTAGAGGTTGAACGATTTGTGCTGCGACGTCAGCTGATGGCGTACTTTCGAACAACCAGTGGGGAGGCGCAGATCCGGGAATTCGTTTCCGGTGAAAGCCTTCTTGCAGAAATCGAAGACGGTTATATTTGGCCGGATCTGATTTTTCTTGATATTTATATGGGTGAGTTGAACGGAATTGATACTGCCAGAAGACTGCGCAAGCTGGGGGTAGAAGCACCCATTATATTTCTGACTGCTTCGCCGGATTTTGCTCTGGAGAGCTATGAGGTGGAGGCATCTGGTTATCTGTTGAAGCCTGCTGATGAGGAGCAGACGAACGCTCTTTTGCAGCGCCTTTTGCGAACAGACCTTCGCAGGCGGATTGCGGTGAAATGCAGGCGGCAGTTCCGATATCCATTTATAGATGACATATTGTATCTGGAAAGTTACCGCCATACAGTGACAATACATATGCTGGATGGTTCTGAAATTGTAACTGTAGATAAGTTAGGTGAGCTGGAGAAGAGAATCGATGACCAGCGTTTTTTGCGTTGCCATCAGAGCTATCTTGTAAATATGGAACACATTGCAGATGTGCAGGAGAATTTTATCCTTCGAAATAAAGCCAGCGTGCCGATCCGGGTGAGGGGACGCAAGGAAGTGGTGGATGCCTATAACGACTACTTTACCAGACAGTCCGCGAAGCGTTAGGGCGTGTCTGAAAAATCATTCCCGCAATCTGCACGCCCCACTTTGCGGCATATTTTGCCCGAATTCAGTTGCTATAGGATAGGAAAGGCGGTACGTCAGTGAATGCATACAGAAGAGAAAAATGAACAGAATATAAGGCAGCAGGAAGCTGTCCACAGGCTGCATGAATGCTGCACAGAGGAAAATCTGTGGAGATGCATTGCAGAGTTTCAGAATACCAGAATGTGGACTGCTTCCGGGCTGCCCTTTCAATATAAACTGAAAGTAGGAAGAAACGGCAGATTTACCAAGGAACTATGGGTAGACAGAAGAGAAGACAGCAAAAGTCTGGCGTGGAGTTCTGTGAAGCTGGCTTTTCACTCTTTGTATGATGCGGAGGCTGAAACAAGCCAGGAAAACATAGAGTGTATGGAATCTATGAAGCATACCGATTACACAGATCAGACAGATCAGGCGGAGGGCACTAGGATCCGGAAATATCATTATAATAAGAAGCTGGTTCTGCGCCCGAAGGCGCTTGGGGATATCCGTGGAATTTCCTATATTTATGCATTGTTTTACAGATTTGAACTGATTGAAGTGCCGGAGAAATCCAGGGAAAAAATGAATCAGGAGCCAAGCGAGGCTATAGAATAAGAGGAGGCAGGCAGCATGTGTACAGCAGCAACTTATAAGACGAAAGATTTTTATTTTGGAAGAACACTGGATTATGAGATTTCTTATGGAGACCAGGTGGTAATTACACCAAGAAATTATGTATTTGACCTGCGCAGCGGCGGTCAGCTGAAAAGCCACTATGCTATGATTGGAATGGCCTGCGTTATGCAGGACTATCCGCTGTATTATGATGCGGTAAATGAGAAAGGGCTTGGGATTGCAGGGCTTAATTTCGTTGGAAATGCCCACTACAATAAACCAGTGGCAGACAAGGATAATATTACCCAGTTTGAGCTCATTCCCTGGATCCTTGGAAAGTGCACAACTGTGAAAGAAGCAAGAGCCCTTCTTGAGAATCTGAATCTTACAGATATCCCATTTATGGAGAAGCTTCCCATGGCGCAGCTTCACTGGATCATTGCGGATAAAGAAGCGTGCATCACCCTTGAGTGTATGGAATCCGGAATGAAGGTTTATGACAATCCGGTAGGCGTTCTTACCAACAATCCGCCATTTGACTATCAGATGTTTAATCTGAATAATTATATGCACCTTGCCGTAGCAAACCACCCAAACACCTTTTCTGACGAGCTGGTCTTAAACCCGTACAGCCGCGGTATGGGCGGCATGGGACTTCCGGGAGATCTGTCTTCCCAGTCTAGGTTTGTGAGAGTTTCCTTTGTGAAAATGAATTCCCTTTCCGGTGATTCCGAGGAAGAGAGCGTCAGCCAGTTTTTTCATATTCTTGGCAGTGTGGATCAGCAGAGAGGCTGCTGCAAGCTTGGGGAAGATAAGTATGAGATTACCTTATACACCTCCTGCTGCAATACGGATAAAGGAATCTATTATTATAACACCTATGATAATCACCAGATCAGCGCAGTGGATATGCACAAGGAAGATTTAGATGGAGAAAAGCTGATATCCTATGCTTTGGTAAAGGGAGAGCAGTTTTTCAAACAGAATTAGAAGGTTTTACCGAATCCTGCGATAACAGCAAAGACCCAATATGAACTTCGGGCAGACAGAAAATTCCATCTTGCAAATTTGCAGACAGGTGTTATAATTGACCTATCATAGAATCAGTGGCGAATTCATATGAGTTCGCCATTTTCTATAAGATTAACCTGGCACTCAATACAACGGAGTGCTGATAAAACAAGGGAGGAAACATGTATGATCACAATACCAGTTTATGAACTTCTTCTTTTGCCGGGAGTTACATTTTTCTTTAAAAAAGATATGTTTCCGAAGGGCAGGATCACAGAAGAAAATATTGGAGAAGAGATTCTCTTTGTGTTACAGAAAAAAGAGATGGTTCCAGAAGAAATTTCCATGGAAAATATTTTTCCGGTGGGTGTGCTTGGAACCATTGAGAGCATAGATGAAGAAGGCAGCATTAAGGTAACGACGAAATGCAGGGTTCAGGTATCATCCGTAGAATATGCAGATGGCGCGGTGCAGGCGGAAGCAGTGGATCTGCCGGACATTCAGGATATTTCTCCAGAAGAGGAGAAGGAGAAATTCGATGCCATCAAGAAAGAACTGATGGATTTTGCCAAAGGTTTTCAGTGGGGCGTCTGGGTGCGCAGCATGATCTATCACTGGAAGAGTTATCCGGAAGCAATCTGCGCTTTGGCTGGCTATATGAGCCTTTCCTGGGAGGAAAAGTACCATATTCTTGAGGCGGATTCCCGGAAAGAGCGTCTGGAGCTGATGGAGCAGGCAGTCTATGAACTGATGGAGATTTTCCGTGTCAGTGAGGAAGCGGAGACTGCACAGAAGAATTCCAGTGAGAAGGTTTACCGCGAGTCCGCCATCAAGAAGCAGATTGAATTTCTGCAGCAGCAGCTGGACGAGATGCATCCGGAGAATATTTCCGATGTACGCCGTTTCGAGAAGAAAATCCAGGAGTCCGGCATGAACGAGGAAGCACGCAAGGAAGCCGAGAAGGTGCTGAGCCGAATGAAGCAGGAGGGGAAAGACAGCCATGAGTACGGAATGCTGTACGATTATCTTGATTTTGTTACAAGCCTTTCCTGGAAAACGGAGGAGCCGGCGAAGATTGACCTTGGTGAAGCGGAGGAAATCCTGGATGAAGACCATTACGGCCTGAAAAAAGTAAAGGAACGTATTATCCAGCAGCTGGCAGTTATGGCCTTAAATAAGAAACAATCCGGTTCCATTCTTCTGTTTGTAGGTGCGCCTGGTACGGGCAAAACCAGCATCGGACAAAGCATTGCCCGTGCCCTTCACCGGAAATACGTGCGCATCAGTCTTGGAGGAATCCGGGATGAAGCTGAGATTCGCGGACATAGAAGAACCTATATCGGCGCTATGCCGGGAAGAATTATGGAAGGGATGAAGCGAAGCGGCGCAGCCAATCCGGTTATGGTGCTGGATGAGGTGGACAAGCTTGCCAAGGATTACGGCGGCGATCCGGCCAGCGCTCTTCTGGAGGTACTGGATCCGGAACAGAACGGAAGCTTTACAGACCACTACATGAATGTGCCGTATGATCTGTCCAACGTATTATTTGTATGCACAGCCAACACTACAGATTCGATTCCGGAGCCTCTTTTGAACCGAATGGAAGTGATCCAGTTCCCTGGCTACACTGCAGTGGAGAAATTCCAGATTGCCAGACGCCATCTTTTGCCCAAGGCAATGAAGAGCATGGGAATCAAAGCCCAGAATCTGAAGGTGAGCGATGACGCAATCCGCCGGATCATTGAGGAATATACAGCAGAGGCAGGTGTACGCGGGCTGAAAAAGCAGATGGATGTGCTCTGCCGCTACGCTGCCGTGAAGCTGGTAAAAGGTGAGCAGAAGAGCATTACAGTCAGCGAGAAGCGGGTTCCAGAGTTCCTTGGAAATAACGGAATCCATCACGAAAAAATTCTGGAAAACCCAGCACCTGGCGTGGTAACCGGTCTTGCATGGACCAGTGCAGGAGGAGAGATTCTGTTCATTGAGACTTCTTTTACCAAAGGAAGCGGAAAGGTGATTATCACCGGACAGCTTGGGGATGTAATGAAAGAGTCTGCCCAGATCGCGATCACCCTTGTGAAATCCCTTTATCCGGATGCGGCAGAGAAGTTTGAGAAAAATGACCTCCACATCCACGTTCCGGCAGGTGCTGTTCCAAAGGATGGCCCATCCGCTGGAATTACCCTGGTGACAGCTCTTTCCTCTCTGGTAACAGGAAAGCCTGCTCCGGCAGAAATTGCTATGACAGGTGAGGTTTCTCTACGTGGAGGGGTTATGCCCATCGGCGGTCTGCCGGAGAAACTGATGGCAGCCCAGCGGGCCGGTGTAAAACATGTATTCATTCCATATGAGAATGTGGACAACCTGGATGATGTGGCAGACGAGGTGAAGGAGAAGCTTGAGATTACCCCTGTAAAGACTGTACAGGAAGTGCTGAAGCAGGTTCTGAAATAAAGGGTAAATTTCTGAATTGGTAAAAACCACCAAAACATATTTTCGATATTTGGACTGCAGCAGTGAATTAATATTACAAAACCAGAAAAAAGTATGCTATAATAGATTCATCAAATAAAAACAGACTCTAATCCGAACAGAAGTTATGGAGGGAAATTTATGAAGAAATCCAAATTATTAGCAGCGCTTGTATGCAGCGCATCCATGTTGATCGGAAGTGTTGTTCCGTCAGTTCCTGCCATGGCAGATGCCATGAAGGTTGTAACATTAGGAGCAGACCTTTCCGAGGATCAGAAGAACACCATGCTGAGATATTTTAAGGTGGATTCCAGCCAGGTGCAGATCATCTATGTTACCAATCAGGACGAGAGAGACCACTTAAGTTCCTATGTTCCGCTGGAGCAGATCGGTACCAGAACCGTAAGCTGTGCTTATGTGAAGCCTACCACATCCGGCGGCATCAAGGTACGTACAGCGAACCTGAACTGGGTTACCTGTAATATGATCGCAAGTTCTCTTTCCACATCCGGTGTAACTAACTGCGAAGTGGTTGCTGCCTGCCCGTTCGAGGTATCTGGCACCGGTGCTCTGACCGGTATCCAGATGGCTTATGAGACAGCCAGCGGTGAGAAGCTTGATGAGACCAAGAAGGAGCTGGCTACTGAAGAGATGGTAGTAACCGGCAACCTTGCAGATTCTGTAGGACAGAATGATGCTACTACAGTCATCAACCAGGCGAAGATGCAGGTAATCGCAGACAATGTGCAGAATGCAGATGACATCTACAACATTGTAGTAAATATTTCCAATAACAACAACGTATCTCTTACAGATGATGAGCTGAACACCATCGTAAGCCTGCTGACCCAGATCGCACAGCAGAATTACGATTATTCCGAAATGCAGGAGACTCTGGAGCGTGTGAATGACAACGTGACAGGTCAGGCAGATGAGAGCACAGCAGCAGACAGTTCCGAGGAAGATCCGGACAGCATTGTAAATGACGTAGATCAGAGTGCTCTTGGAGACAATGTAATCGAGAGTTCTACAGAGGACCCGGGACTTGCTGAAGAGACTGGCGCTTCTGACAGCAGCGACAGTGAAGACTGGGAAGAGTATCCGACAAGTGATGATTCTTCTGACAGCAGCGATGCAAACACAGAGGATGCTGCAGCTGACACCTCAGATGGAACCGATGAGTCTGGTTCTGATGAGATTACCGATATTTCCCAGCTGAATGCAGATTTCCTGGATGAGGATGCCCAGGCAAAATTCGAGAAAGCCAAGACTTTCTGCCAGGGTGAGTATGAGGGTGATGAGGATGCGCTTCGTCAGGTTATGGGCGATGATGCAGCTGCACTTGTAACACTGGATTCTGATACAGCCAATAAGCTTTCCATCCAGGTTCTTGAGAAATACCTTGGAATCCTTGGCAATGGAGCAGTTACTTACTCCGCAGACGGCACAGAGAAATACATGACTCCAGAGCTGAATATGCTGGATGAGCAGCTGAAGAAGCTTTTCGGAATTGATATCATTGATGACGGTTCCTCTATCGAGGATATCGATATTCTGGGTGCAGATGTATCTGACGAGGATAAGGATACCTTATACAAAGACACTATGAAGTTCTTTGAGAATCTTTACGGTGAGACAACAGACAGCGCAGAATACAGCGATGCAGTTGTAGATGACAGCGCAGCTGATGGGGCAGGAGAGGATTCCTATTCCGAAGACACAATTGAGGATGCTGCTGAATAAACAGGACAACTGTTTTGGGGAGACTTTGGTCTCCCCTTTTCTTATAGGGGAAAGAGATTCTGCCAGGATGGAACTTGTGGAAGTGCTTTACAATTAAACTGACCATGCAAAAAAGTTTGAAAGTGGCTATTGGCGAGAAGACAGTATGTGGGTAAGATAGTGCTGATTATACAGGAACAGTATTTTGGTCCAGGAAAGGCAGAGAAACTATGAACAAACAGAACACTACCGTTATGAAACTTGCAGAGACAGCTCTTCTTGCTGCACTTTGCTACGTATCTTTCACATTTTTGCAGATTAAGATTCCGGTACCTGGCGGGGATGCGACTTCCCTTCACATTGGAAATACCTTCTGTGTACTTGGAGCACTGCTTCTTGGCGGCTGGTACGGCGGCCTTGCAGGAGCAATCGGTATGACCATCGCAGACCTTATGGATCCGGTTTACATTACAGGAGCACCGAAGACCTTTGTGCTGAAGCTTTGCATCGGCCTGATCACAGGACTGGTTGCCCACAAGCTTGCCAAGATCAATGAGACCAATGACAAGAAATACGTTTTCAAATGGAGTCTGATCGCATCTATCGCAGGTCTGGCATTTAATGTAGTTGCAGATCCGGTTGTTGGATACTTCTACAAACAGTACATTCTGGGACAGCCTCAGGAAGTAGCAAGCATTCTTGCAAAATTAAGTGCAGGCGCAACCTTCGTCAATGCGATCGTATCTACCATCCTGGTAGTTATTCTTTACAATGCCATCCGTCCGGCGCTGATCAAGGCGAATCTGATCGATGTCCATGTAATGGCATCTGCTAACAAATAAATATAAGAACTTCTATACTGGCTTCAGATTTTGCAGTGCAGAATCTGGAGCCATATTTTTTCCTAAGTTCATTTTTATAAAAATTTAAGATTAATGAAATTTCTGTGACTTTGCCCTGGAGACGCTGGAAATACTGGTAAATTGAAACATTGTGTGCTAAAATGATAGCTAAATCGCAAAAGCAAAGGAGAAATGCTATGAGTCTGGCAGTAGTAACCCTGAAAAAGGGAGAGGGACGACTTTTAAAATCCGGCGGCATGTGGATTTTTGATAATGAAATAGCTTCTGTAATGGGAAGCTTTGTAAATGGAGATATTGTTCTTGTTCATGATTTTGACGGCTATCCGCTTGGAAGGGGATTTATCAATACCAATTCCAAAATTGTGGTACGTCTTCTTTCCAGAGACGAGAATACAATGATCGATGAAGAATTTTTCGAGAAGAGAGTTTGGGACGCATGGGAGTACCGTAAGAAGGTGACGGATACCTCCAGCTGCCGCGTGATTTTCGGAGAGGCTGATTTTATCCCGGGATTTGTTGTGGATAAGTTTTCTGATGTGCTGGTGGTACAGTCACTTGCTCTTGGAATTGACCGCTACAAAGAGATGCTGGTAGAACTTTTGAAGAAGGTTCTGGCAGAAGATGGAATCCAGATCCGCGGTGTTTATGAGAGAAGTGACGTGAAGGTCCGCAAGCAGGAAGGAATGGAGCCATACAAGGGATTTATAGGTGAAGAATTTTCAACTCTGGTGGAGATCGTTGAGAATGGCGTGAAGTACCAGGTAGACGTAAAGGACGGACAGAAGACAGGATTTTTCCTGGATCAGAAGTATAACCGTCTTGCCATCCAGAAGCTTTGCAAAAATGCAAGAGTGCTGGACTGCTTTACCCATACCGGATCTTTTGCACTGAATGCAGGATATGCGGGCGCTAAGGAGGTTACCGGAGTGGATGCTTCCCAGCTTGCTGTGGATCAGGCAACAGCCAATGCGGCACTGAATGGTCTTTCTGATACGGTGAAGTTTATCTGTGAGGATGTGTTTGACCTTCTTCCGGCTCTTGAGGAGAAGGGGGAGAAGTATGATGTGGTGATTCTGGATCCTCCGGCCTTTACCAAATCCAGAAGCTCCATTAAGAATGCAGTAAAGGGATACCGCGAGATCAATCTTCGTGCCATGAAGCTTGTAAAGGACGGCGGATTTCTGGCAACCTGCTCCTGTTCTCATTTTATGGATTATGAGCTTTTTACACAGACCATCGGACAGGCGGCTAAGAATGTGCACAAGCGTCTCCGTCAGGTAGAGTACCGTACCCAGGCACCGGATCATCCGATTCTGTGGTCCGCAGATGAATCCTATTATTTGAAATTTTATATTTTCCAGGTTTGCAGCGACAGATAGTCTGGAGCTTTTTTTAACATACTCTGATAAGAAAGAAGGTATTTCATTGAGAGAAAAATTTATCCGGTTTATGCAGGGACGAAACGGAGTTGACCAGTTTTCCAGATTTACTATGGGAGTGGCACTGGTTGCAATCGTGCTGACTTTGTTTACAGGAACCAGAAATGGACTTGGGGCGTTCCTGGACATTCTGGGAATGGCAGCTCTTGTCTATACGTATTACAGGATTTTTTCCAAGAATATTTCCAAGCGCTATGCAGAGAATCAGAAATATCTTTCTGTTTCCGCCAAGTATAGATCCTGGTTTCAGAAAGAGAAGCGCATGATGAGCCAGCGTAAGGATTATCATATTTACAGCTGTCCGGGATGCGGCCAGAAGATCCGTATTCCAAGAGGCGGCTTTAAGAAAGTGGAGATTGAATGTCCGAAGTGCCATACCAAATTTATAAAGAGGCGCTGATATGTTTGGATATATTGTAATGAATAAGCCGGAGATCAAGATGAAGGATTTTGACCTGTACCGATCCTTTTACTGCGGCCTGTGCAGGGAACTGCGGGAAAAATACGGAATCTCCGGTCAGATTACACTGAGCTACGACATGACTTTTGTGATCCTGCTTCTTTCCGGGCTTTATGAGCCGAAGACTTATAAGGGGACTACCCGCTGCATCCTTCATCCGGTTCGGAAACAGCCGGTGAGGAAAAGTGAGGTCACAGAGTACTGCGCAGATATGAATGTCCTTCTTACTTATTACAAGTGTCTGGACGACTGGAAGGACGACCGGAAATATGTGAAGCTTGGCTATGCGAAGCTTCTTGAGGGGAAAAATAACCGCCTTCTTAAGCTTTATCCGGATAAGGCGAAGCGGATCGCAGAGCTTCTGGATGAACTTGGTGAGCTTGAGAAAGCAGGGGAGACAGATGTAGACAAAATGTCCGGTATTTTTGGCCATATTATGGAGGAGATTTTTGCCTACAGACAGGACGAGTGGGAGAGAAGCCTTCGCAGAATGGGCTTTTATCTTGGCAAATTCATCTATCTTCTGGACGCATATGATGATGTGGAAGAGGATGTGAAAAATGAAGATTACAATCCTTTCGCACAAAAATATACAATGGAAGGGTTTGAAGAGGAAGTACGCCGGATTCTTCTTATGATGATGGCAGAAACCTGCAGAGAATTCGAGAAGCTTCCTATTATTAAATATGGGGATATTCTTCGGAACATTTTATATTCCGGCGTGTGGTGCCGCTTCGAGGAAGTGAGCAAAAAGCGCAGGGGAGAACGGGAGAAAGAGCATGTTAGATCCATATAGCGTACTGGGAGTTTCCAGAAATGCGACAGACGAAGAGATAAAAAAGGCATACAGAAAATTAAGCCGGAAGTACCATCCGGATGCAAATATCAACAATCCCAATAAGGATCAGGCAGAGGAGAAATTTAAGGAAGTCCAGCAGGCGTACGAGCAGATCATGAAAGAGCGGGAGTACGGAAGTGCCGGCGGCACCTCTGGCGGATACGGGGGATATGGCGGTTTCGGAGGATTTGGCGGCCAGCAGCGTCAGAGCACTTACGAGGATGAAGAGAGTGTCCGCAGACGGGCAGCAGCCAATTTTGTTCAGAGCGGACATTATCAGGAAGCCATGAATGTACTGAATTCCCTTTCCCAGAAGAATGGAGAATGGTATTATCTTTCCTCCATGGCGAACATGGGTATGGGGAATAATGTGAAGGCGCTGGAGCAGATCCGCGAGGCTGTGCGCCTGGAGCCAAATAACCAGCAGTACCGCATGCTTCTGAACCGTATGGAAGGCGGCGGAAGCTGGTATGAGACACAGCAGGGACCTTTTGGAGGAATGCCGGCGGCAGGGGATGACATGTGCCTGAAGCTTTGCCTGGCAAATGCCCTTTGCGGAATGTGCTGCCCTGGAGGCGGCGTGCTCTGCTGTTGATAAAATTTCCTGAAAGGGTTTAGAGCCTTTCTCAAACATGCTCAGGCTCCTTAGTTTTTTCTAAAAAATAATTGACAACACAACTGGCACGTATTAAACTGTTAAAGCGTGAAATAGAGTTGCCGCAGGTAGATTCTGATCTGGAAGCGGAAGCAGAATATCCCATATGCGGTGGTATAGGAGGAATCAGAGAATGAGTATTCGTATTGGTATCCTGGGCTATGGTAACCTGGGACGTGGAGTAGAATGTGCAATCAAACATAATCCTGATATGGAACTGGTGGGCGTATTTACCCGTCGTGCTCCTGAGACTGTTAAGATCCTGACTGAGACAGCCAAGGTATATTCTGTAGATGACGCAGAGAAGATGAAAGACCAGATCGACGTTATGATCCTCTGCGGAGGAAGTGCTACCGACCTTCCGGAGCAGACACCGAAGTATGCGCAGTGGTTTAACGTAGTAGACAGTTTTGATACCCATAAGAGAATTCCAGAGCATTTTGCCAATGTAGATAAGGCTGCTTCTGAGAATGGTCATGTTGGAATTATTTCCGTAGGCTGGGATCCTGGAATGTTCTCTTTGAACCGTATGTATGCAAATGCAATCCTGACTAACGGCAAGGATTATACATTTTGGGGCAAGGGCGTAAGCCAGGGACATTCTGATGCAATCCGCCGTATTGATGGTGTTAAGGATGGCAAGCAGTACACAATTCCGGTAGAGTCCGCACTGGAAGCTGTAAGAAGCGGCAAGAATCCGGAGCTTACCACAAGAGAGAAACACACAAGAGAGTGCTTTGTAGTAGCAGAGGAAGGTGCTGATCTTGCGAGAATCGAGAATGAGATCAAGACCATGCCGAATTACTTTGATGAGTATGACACCACTGTACACTTTATTTCTGAGGAAGAACTGAAACGTGACCACAGCGGTATTCCGCACGGTGGTTTCGTAATCCGCAGCGGCAAGACCGGCTGGAATGACGAGAACAATCATGTGATCGAGTACAGCCTGAAGCTGGATTCCAACCCGGAATTTACTTCTTCTGTTATCATTGCATATGCAAGAGCTGCATACCGCATGAACCAGGAAGGACAGAAGGGCTGCAAGACCGTATTTGATGTTGCACCGGCTTACTTAAGCGCATTAAGCGGCGAAGAGTTAAGAAAGACCCTGCTTTAATTCACTGGCTTTGTTTTCGGAAGAAGTGAGACTTCGGACTGAGAAAATAGAAATAGACAGATAGTTAAGAAGGCAGTTTCTGCATATCACAGAGGCTGTCTTCTTTTTGTAAAAAAATCCGGTGAAAATGTTGTGCAAATTTTACAGAGTTGTACTTTAATGTTGACGGAAAAGGGTTTCTGTACTATAATGAGCTACATAAAGATGTAACAACTTTGTAAAAACTTGCACTGATAAATAACAATTATGAAAAAAGGAAGGTAAGCATGCAAAGCAGAATCAAAAAATTCAGATGGTGGACACTCCTGTTACTGGTGATGGTTATGGCAGCTGGAGTTACATGCCGTGCTACATCTAAGGATGTTCAGGCAGCTACGAAGACCGGATTTCGTAAAGAAAATGGAAAAACCTACTACTACGATTCCAATGGTCAGAAACACAAAGGATGGCTGACATTAAGGGGAAGAAAATATTATTTTAATAGAAATACTGGTGTTCAGATAAAAGGATGGGTGAATGCGTCAAAGGGCAGAAAGCGTTATTTTACCAGCGGCTCTGGAGCGATGGTAACCGGGTGGCTTACCAATTCTAAAGGACAGAGACGTTATTTTGATCCGTCCACAGGATATATGAAAACTAAATGGCTGAAGCTTGGAAACAAGACATATTATCTGTATTCTAAATCAGGTATTGCTGCTACAGGGTTTGTAAAGGATAGCAAGGGAAATACCCGTTATTTTACTAAGACAGGAATCATGGCTACAGGATGGCTTACCAGTTCTTCCGGAGCGAAACGATATTTCCAGGCTAATGGAGTTATGGCGAAAGGCTTTAAGAAGCTCAATAACGTTACATACTATTTCTATAAAGGCTCTGGAGTGATGGCTACAGGCTGGGTAAACAATACAAGCAAGGGTACCAAGTATTACTTTAACAAGTCAACAGGCGCAATGTATACAGGGGTACAGACCGTTGACGGCAAGAAATATGAGTTCTCAAGCTCCGGTATCTGCCTGGGTGAGAAGAAGGACGACCCATCACCAAGTGGAAATACAGGAAGCAAGACCATTAAGAATTACCTTGCAGGTGCGCTGAAACCGGTTGGAAAAGCTCTTTATGTCTGGGGCGGCGGCTGGAATGATTCTACCAGAAAGGGCCTTAGCTCCACTATGACAGACTGGTATAACAAGTGGCTTTCTAATCCATCCGGATATGATTATAACAATTATCGTGATCTCTCTGTTTCCAACAGGGCGAAAGGATTTGACTGTTCCGGCTTTGTGGGCTGGTCCGCTTATCAGGTAATGCAGACCAAGTCTGGTGTTGGTTCCGGATATACAGTAGTGTCTGGTGAAATTGGAAGTTATTATAAGAGCCTTGGATGGGGAACTGTTCTGAATCAGGCAGCTTTGTCAAAGGCAGGCTGGACACTGAAACCAGGTGATATTGGTTACAACTCTGGTCATACCTGGATCGTAATCGGTCAGTGCAGTGACAAGAGTGTTGTAATCGTTCACTCTACTCCTCAGGCTGGTGTTCAGATTTCCGGAACAACTACACCGACTGGAAATTATTCCAGCCAGGCAGTGGCTCTTGCAAAGAAATATATGGCAATGTATTCCGGATACAACAAATTCAATTATCATACATCCAGCGGAAACTATATCCGTAATGGTAATTATCTGAGATGGAACAGCAGTACTCTTTCTGATCCGGACGGATATTTAAACAAGACAGCTGATCAGATTCTTTATGATCTTTTTGGCAAATAATTTCACAGTGATTTACACAGGAGGAAATCAGTTTGAAACTGGTTTCCTCCTTTTTGAGTATTACGAATTACAAAAATCAATTTACGGTTGTGGGATTTTGCTTATAAGAACGCTGTATTTCTGGCAAATGAAATACGAATATATTACGAAATGTTACAGAAATTTAAAATTTATTGCATTTTAGGGTTGAAATGTTTGCGAAGCTGTGTTAATATGTAGCAAGATTGATTGAAATATTGCAAACATATTACAAATTTAGATATTTAGATTAAAAAATGAGGGTGACGAAACATGAAGAAAAGAATTGTATGTCTGACACTGGCAATTTTAATGTGCGGCTCACAGGCAGTAAGCGTAATGGCTGACCGCGAGAGCGACTTAAGAGAAGAGCAGGCTTGGACAAGCCAGCAGCTGGATGCTACATATGCACGTATGAATGCTCTCTGGGAGCAGAAACAGCAGCTTGAGAGCCAGATCGATTCCCTGAATTCCGATCTTGTTAATGTCATGGTTTCCATTCAGACTCTTGAGAATGATATTGCTTCCAAGGAAGCGGAAATTGAGAAAACCCAGGGCGACCTGACTAAGGCACAGAACGCCAAGGATAAACAGTACAGCTCCATGAAGAAACGTATCCAGTATCTTTATGAAAAAGGCGGAAACAATGCATGGTTCCAGATGATGCTCAACGCAGACAACCTTGCAGATCTTCTTACCAGGGCAGAGTACACACAGCAGATGTATGAGCAGGACAGAGAGAGCCTTCAGAAGTATGCGAGAACCATTGAAGAGGTTCAGAAGTTAGAAGATCAGTACGAGCAGGAGAAAGCTGATTTCGAGACAATGAAACAGGAGTATGAGGCACAGCAGTCCAATCTTCAGTATCAGCTGGATGTAACCCGTGCAAACAGTGCTGACTGCGAGAATGAGATCGCATACGCGCAGCAGCAGGCTACCGAGTATGCAAACCTTCTTGCAGAGCAGCAGGCTGAGATCGAGCAGCTTGAGGCAGAGCGTATTGCAGCTGAGGAAGAGGCAAGACGTCAGGCAGAGGCAGAAGCAGCTGCTGCAGCAGCTGCCGCACAGGAAGCAGAAGAGTCACAGAGTGATGAAAGCTATGATGACTACAGTGAAGATGATAGTGAGGACTACAGCGACAGTTCAGATACAGATGTTCAGTATGACGAGGATGGAGACGTTGTAAGCGGAAGCTCTGATTCTTCTTCTGATTATGAATATGATGAGTATGGAAACGTAATCGACAGCGATAATACAGTAGATTATGACAGCTACTCTGAAAGTTCTTCCAGCAGCTCATCCAGCAGTTCTTCCGGCTCAGGATCTTCTGTAGTGAACTATGCAACACAGTTTGTTGGAAATCCATATGTATGGGGCGGAACAAGCCTGACAAATGGTGCTGACTGCTCTGGGTTCGTACAGAGCGTATATGCAAACTTCGGCGTCAGCCTTCCGAGAACTTCCTATGAGCAGCAGAATGCAGGAACTGAAGTTTCCTATGCAGATGCACAGCCAGGAGATCTGATCTGCTACGGCGGTCATGTCGCAATCTACATGGGAAATGGACAGATTGTACACGCGTCCAACTCCAGAGACGGAATCAAGATCAGCGACAATGCTGCATACAGAACCATTACATCTGTAAGACGTCTTGTGTAATTGCAGCATAGGCCTGAATAAATACAGTACCTGCATCGGCGGGCATATTTAATGAAAGAATTTGAATCCCTCCCGGATCCTCGCTATGGAATCTGGGAGGTTTTTTGATGGTGGGATTGTTTTGGGCTTTATGGTGAAAACTTGAGGGTGTCCGAAACAGAGTATAAAAGCGGAATTTGCTTTCCATAATTTTGATAAATAAATAACAGATTACGGGTTGACAAATACTTAGGCAGGTGGTACTATGATGTCAGTATAATTCCATATTGAACATATTAAGTGCTGGTAGCTATTAGCTGGCAGAAAGAGGGAATCAGGTGAGAAACCTGAGCGATCCGGTCACTGTAACAGAGGAGCAAGTCTCAGAGTCCATTGTGCGTATGCATGAGAAGGAGAGATGATGCGATGATTCTGGAGCCAGGAAACCTGCTTAGTATGGCGAGGTTAAACTTCCGATGAAAGTGTAACAACCAGTTTTAGGGAATCCGCAGCCCTGGAATGTTGTCCGCTTTTGTGAGTGGACATTTTTTATGGAATATCGCCTGTTCAGATGAATTATACAGATTAAATGGCAGGCGATACTACTTCGGATGAAACCGTTCCCTCCGCGTATATATGAACGGGTCATATTCTACCCCGGAGTAGCATCGCTCCCTCTTAAATATCTGCGAGAATTTTGAAGCCGCGTAAGCGGTTATTTTTTTATTTGATTGAAAATGATATAGAAGATTTCTACTATAAAAATCCTGAGGAAAAGGAATTTGTTAGGGCAGATGAGAAAGGAGCCGGAAAATGGAAAAGAATTATTGGGAAGGCAAGGAATATTCCTACTTCAGTCATAAGAACTGCGAATTTTTTCCCTGTCATAAAGGCGCAGATCCGGAGAATTTCAACTGCCTGTTCTGCTATTGTCCCCTCTATGCATTAGGGGATAAATGCGGCGGGAATTTCCGCTACAACGAAAAAGGCTTCAAGGACTGCACTAACTGCCAGCTTCCCCACAAACGGAAAAATTATGGCTATGTCACCGGGAAGTATCAGGAACTGGCTGATTTGATGAAGAAGGTACGTGAAAATCAGGACGTAAAAGAAAAGTAAAACAAAAAGTTTCCCTACCCACAAATTGGGTGCAGGGAAACTTTTTATTTTGCAGATAAAATTAGCAGGAGCGGTATTTACTAACAAGTCGTTTTCTTGAACAATCACACACTACCGCATACTGAGAATCATCTTCAGCTTCGGAATCTGGTTATTCAGGATCAGTCCCTCCGGGAACATAGCCTGATGGACAAAATCTGCCGCATAAGTGAAATCCCCAATATGCTCTGCCCCATGACTGTCGCTGGACAGTACAATTGGAACCAGATATTTGCGGCAGCATCTTAAAATTTCCGCACAGTTGCTGCGGGTATCTCCGCGATAGCCATAAGGCGCAAGAGAAGCCTCATTCATCTCCAGAAGAACCCCATTTTCTCCGGCTGCCTTTACAACTGCATCATAATCTACCGGATACTGGGTATTATCAATATGTCCCAGAATCTTTACCATAGGATTTTTCATCACATTAAGAAAGGCTTTGGTGTTTTCCTCTTTGCTGGCTGGACGGAAATTCTGGGCGTGCATGCTGGCAATAGAATAGTCCAGCTTCTCAAGCAGTTCCTGCTCCAGGTCAACCTTGCCGTTCACATCCAAAATATTCAGTTCAATCCCATATAATAATTCCACATTAAAACGCTTCCGCGGCGAATAAGTAAGACTGCGGAAATAAGACGCGGTTCCTGCTGCAAGAGTAGCTGGCCCGTGGTCTGTAATGCCAAGAAGCTTTAACCCTTTGCGTGAAGCTGACTTAGCCATGTCGCTGATGGTGCAGCTTGTTCCGTGCCCGCTTGCGATAGAGTGGGTATGCATATCGGAAAGATACATAAAAAATCATCTCCTGTTAAGAAGTCTGTGCATTCGGAAAGCTTAAAAAGCTGTGAATGCCTGTACTGTTTTCAGTATGACAGAGCAGAAAAAGACTGTCAACTGTAAAATAAGAAAAATTTGGAAAAACAAATAAAAACAACACACAAACACAAGAAAAACCACATATATGTGTGGGAAAAGTGTTGCTTTTTGTTGACAGTCAAAACACCGGATAGTATAATTACGGTAGAAAAACAGCAAAAGATTTTGGATATATATTAAACTTTCAGGTATGGGAATGCCGTATGCTGCCGGCAGGATCAGCCAAAGTTTCAGACAGGAGGAAAAATGGGATATACAGATAACATGTCTCCGGAAATGAAGCAGCGCATTGTGCAGGAGCTTGTACCAGGCAAGCAGATTTCCCTGGCACATATCATTGCCAATCCGGATAAGATTCTTTACACCAAATTAGGACTTGACCCGTCTCTGGATTATTCAAGGGCAGCCATTGGAATTATGACTGTCAGCCCTGCAGAGACAGCCATTATTATGGCAGACATTGCCATGAAGTCATCCGGCATTGAGCTGGGCTTTGTAGACCGCTTCAGCGGAAGCCTGATCATCACAGGCACTGTATCTGAGGTGGAAGCTTCCACAAGCGCCATTCTGGACTATGTGGGAAACAAGCTGGGCTTTACCTTATGCCCGATCACAAGGACCTGATATAATATGAAGAAACTGGTTCTCATCGGCCGCAGCGAAGCTGGCAAAACAACCCTGACCCAGGCTTTGCGCGGAGAAAAAATACACTATCACAAAACACAATATGTAAATAATTTTGATGTAATCGTAGACACGCCAGGAGAGTATGCCCAGACCCAAGGGCTTGGACACGCCCTGGCGTTGTATACATATGAATCCGATGTTGTGGGACTTCTGGTATCAGCTATCGAGCCGTACTGCCTGTTTCCCCCATGCATCACCTGCATGGCCAACCGCGAGGTGATCGGCATTGTCACCAAGATCCATAATCCCCAGGCCAATGTGAAGCTGGCAACCTCCTGGCTGCAGCTGGCCGGCTGCACAAAGATCTTTTATGTGGATTCCAAGCAGCAGGAAGGCATCCCGGAAATCCTGGAATATCTCCGGGAAGAGGGAGATGTAATGCCCTGGGAAGAGGCTCCTGGAAAGCCAAAGGCGGACCTGGATGGGCTTGAGGATACTTCTGAAGAACCATCCGGGAAAAGCACAGAAGAAAGCAAAGAAAACAAACCTTGAGAATGTGGGAAAAATATCAAAACCACGTAAAACAACATAGCAATTCTCCAAAGATTCCACACAAAACAACATAAAACAACGGAAAAACCTTGACTTATGATGTGGAATGGTGTAAACTTACAACATAACCATAAAAGTAACAGGCTGACTATGTCCAGCCATGATAAGTTACCCGGTGCGGTACTATAAAATACATAATCCACCGCACCTGAATGTGCTTAAGGAGGAAAAAAGCATGGTAAACGAATACGAAATCAAAAAACAGATTTGCGACATCGGAAGAAGAATCTATAACCGCAACATGGTTGCAGCAAATGATGGCAACATCTCTGTAAAGCTTAACGACAATGAGTTCCTTTGCACACCTACTGGTGTATCCAAAGGCTTCATGACTCCAGAGTTCATCTGTAAAGTTGATGCAAAAGGAAATGTTATCCAGGCTAACCCAGGATTCAAACCATCATCTGAGATCAAGATGCATATGAGAGTATATGAGAAGAGACCGGATGTAGGATCTGTTGTACATGCTCATCCAATTTATGCAACATCCTTCGCTATCGCAGGAATCCCGCTTACACAGCCGATCATGCCAGAGGCAGTTATCGCTCTTGGATGCGTTCCGATCGCTGAGTACGGTACACCTTCTACAATGGAGATTCCGGATAACCTTGAGAAATACCTTCCATACTTCGATGCAGTTCTTCTTGAGAACCACGGAGCTCTTACATGGAGCACAGATCTGAACGCTGCATACATGAAGATGGAATCCGTAGAGTTCTACGCACAGCTTCTGTATCAGAGCAAACTTCTTGGCGGCCCGAAGGAATTCGATAAAGAGAACATCAAGAAACTTTATGAGATCCGTCGTAAATTCGGTATGCCTGGAAAACATCCTGCAAACCTCTGTCAGAACAAAGACGGCCTGAACTGCCACAACTGCGGCGGTGCTTGCCACAACGAGGACTACAAACAGTTCCCAGGATATCAGTATGATTTCGTTGGCGGAAGCGATGCTCCGACAGCAGACACAGCTAACAACGCTAATGCAGATGCAGAGTTAGTAGCTAAGATCACAAAACAGGTTATGGCACAGTTAGGCCTGAAATAATCTGAAAAATAAGAAATGCGGCTGCCCGGAGTGGTACCAGGCGGCTGCGTGAAACCTTTAAGGAGGAACAATCTCATGCCAATTAGCGAGAGCATGGTACAGGACATTGTACAGGAAGTTATGGCGAAAATGCAGATTGCAGAAGCTCCGGCCGGTAAACATGGAATTTTCAAAGATATGAACGAGGCTATCGAGGCAGCGAAAGCTTCCCAGAAAATCGTTCGGAAAATGTCCTTGGACCAGAGAGAAAAAATTATTACCTGCATTCGTAGAAAAACAAAAGAAAATGCAGAAATCCTTGCACGTATGGGGGTTGATGAGACCGGAATGGGAAATGTTGGGGACAAGATCCTCAAACATCATCTGGTAGCAGATAAGACACCAGGTACAGAAGATCTCAGCACTACAGCATGGTCAGGCGACAGAGGACTTACTCTGATCGAGATGGGACCATTCGGTGTGATCGGAGCAATCACTCCATGTACCAACCCAAGTGAGACCATTCTGTGTAATACGATCGGCATGCTGGCAGGCGGAAATACAGTTGTATTCAACCCGCATCCGGCAGCAATCAAGACCTCTATTTATGCGATCAACCTTCTGAACGAGGCTTCCCTGGAAGCCGGCGGACCGGACAATATCGCAGTAACAGTAGAGAAACCTACATTAGAGACAAGCAATATCATGATGAAACATAAAGATATCCCGCTGATCGCAGCAACAGGCGGCCCTGGCGTAGTTACCGCAGTTCTTTCCTCTGGAAAACGTGGAATCGGCGCCGGCGCAGGAAACCCACCTGCAGTTGTAGATGAGACAGCTGACATCAGAAAAGCTGCTCAGGATATCGTAAACGGCTGTACATTCGATAACAACCTTCCTTGTATCGCAGAGAAGGAGATCGTTGCAGTTGCTTCTATTACAGATGAGCTGATGCATTATCTGGTAAGCGAGAATGACTGCTATCTTGCTTCTAAGGAAGAACAGGACAAACTTGTTGAGACTGTTCTTGCAGGCGGCAAGCTGAATCGTAAATGCGTAGGACGTGATGCGAAGACATTACTTTCCATGATCGGAGTAAATGCTCCTGCAAACATCCGCTGCATCGTATTCGAAGGACCGAAGGAACATCCGCTTATTGCTACAGAGCTTATGATGCCAATCCTTGGCGTTGTGAGAGCAAAAGATTTTGATGATGCAGTAGAGCAGGCTGTATGGCTTGAGCATGGCAACCGCCACTCTGCACACATTCATTCCAAGAACATTGATAATATCACCAAATATGCGAAAGCAATCGACACCGCAATCCTGGTTAAGAATGCACCTTCTTATGCAGCACTTGGATTCGGCGGAGAAGGCTACTGTACCTTCACAATCGCAAGCCGTACAGGTGAGGGACTTACAAGCGCAAGCACATTCACCAAGAGAAGACGCTGCGTAATGGCAGACAGCCTTTGCATTCGCTGACAGGAGGAAACATAAAAATGGATATGAATAACGTAAATATTGAAGAAATCGTAAAACAGGTTCTTGCTGGAATGGCTGGAACTGCTCCGGCAGCTTCTGCACCAGCAGCTGCCCCGGCACCGGCTGCAGCACCGGCAGGCGCTATTCCGAAAACTGCACACGTTGCAGTTCTTACTGAGAAAGAGCATTTTGATATCAAAGAGTACCCGATTCCACCAGTTGGTGACGACGATATCCTTGTTAAAGTAGAAGGCTGCGGCGTTTGCGGTACAGATGCTCACGAATTCAAGAGAGACCCATTTAACCTGATCCCGGTTGCACTTGGACATGAAGGAACTGGTGAGATCGTTGCTATGGGTAAGAACGTTAAGACAGATACAGCTGGAAAACCGGTTAAGATCGGTGATAAAGTTGTTACCTGCATGATCTTCAAGGATGATCCGGAGATCACAATGTTCGACCTGAACAAGAAGAACGTTGGCGGAGCTGATGTATACGGACTTCTTCCAGATGATGATGTACATCTGAACGGATGGTTCTCCGATTATATCTTTATCCGCGGCGGAAACTTCGGAAGCACATTCTTCAACGTAAGCGACCTTGACCTGGATTCCCGTATCCTGATCGAGCCATGTGCAGTACTTGTACATGCAGTTGAGAGAGCAAAAACAACTGGTATCCTTCGTTTCAACAGCAGAGTTGTTGTACAGGGATGCGGACCGATCGGTCTGATCTGCATCGCAGTTCTTCGTACCATGGGTATCGAGAACATCTGCGCAGTAGACGGAAACCAGCAGCGTCTTGATTTCGCTAAGAGAATGGGCGCTACCATGAGTGTAAACTTCATGGAGCACAAAGGAATTGAAGCACTTGCTGAGGCAGTAAAAGAGCAGTTCGGCGGACATCTTGCAGACTTTGCATTCCAGTGCACAGGATCACCTGTTGCTCATGCAAACATCTACAAATTCATCCGTAACGGCGGCGGTCTCTGCGAGCTTGGATTCTTTATCAACGGCGGAGATGCTACAATCAACCCGCACTTTGATATCTGCTCCAAAGAGATCACAATCGTAGGATCCTGGGTATACACCTTAAGAGATTACGTTACAACATTTGACTTCCTTAAGAGAGCAAACGCAATCGGACTTCCAATGTCTGAGCTGATCACAGACAAGTATCCGCTTGAGGAGATCAATGAAGCATTAAAGAAGAACCTTGCTATGACCGGTCTTAAGATCGCAGTCGTAAATAAATAATAGCCGGATAAAGGAGAATCAAGATGGCAGAAGCTGTAGGAATCTTGGAGGTGTTCGGACTGGCAACAGCATTTGTGGCGGCCGACGCCGGCTGTAAGGCAGCAAATGTCCATCTGGAGGTTTTTGATAAAAATAAACCTGCAAATGCGGACAGTCTGCCGGTACCGCTCCTTGTCTGCATCAAGTTCCGCGGAAGCGTATCTGATGTAACAGAAGCTGTGGAAGCGGGAATCAGAGTGGCAGAGAGTATGACTGGTGTGGTACAGCACTATGTAATACCCAATCCGGAAACCGGTACAGAAAAAATGCTGAAAATCAGCGCACTGGATAAGGAATAGTTATTGCGAACCAGTGAAGAAACATCTATAATAAAAATGAACAGTCATGCGGAGCATGACAGGTACCTCACAGCAAGTGCGCTGGAGCGTACTTGAATAGTTGAGATAAATCAGGAGGAATTCATCATGGCACAGGAAGCTTTAGGAATGGTAGAGACCAGAGGACTTACAGCTGCAATCGAGGCAGCAGATGCAATGACAAAAGCAGCAGAGGTTTCACTGGTTGGTACAGAGAAAATCGGATCCGGTCTTGTAACTGTTATGGTTCGCGGCGATGTTGGAGCTGTTAAGGCAGCAGTTGAGAGTGGAAGCGCAGCAGCATCCAGACTTGGAGAGCTTGTAGCTACACACGTAATTCCAAGACCTCATACAGATGTGGAGAAAATCCTTCCAAGCATCTAATGAACTAAAAGGAGTTCGCTCATGAGTAAATCATATGGTTTTATTGAAATCACAGGTGTTGTAGCGGCTATGGATGCCTTGGACATCATGTGTAAAACGGCAGACGTTGAGCTGGCGTCATGGGAGCGTAAGCTGGGCGGACGACTGGTGACCATTATTGTACAAGGCGATGTGGCAGCTGTTACAGAAGCCGTGGAAGCGGCAGCAACACATGCCATCAAGAAACCGGCAAGCTATGCAGTAATTGCCAATCCCCATGAGGAAATCGTCAAAATGGTGGAGTTAAGCGCAAGTCGATGGAGAAAGAAAAAGGGGGATGAATAATGGCTGACGAAGAAAAGAAAGAGACAGCGAAAAAAACAGCCCCTAAAAAGGCAGCCGCTCCGAGAAGAACGGCCAGAACAACAAAAGCAAAAGCCGCAGAGGTAAAAGCGGAAGAAGCCAAAACCACTGCAGCAGATGAAAAGATTACAGAAACCAAACATATAGAAGCTGAGAAACCAGCAATTCATAAGGAGGAAAAAATCATGACACAGGAAGCTTTAGGAATGGTAGAAACCAGAGGACTTACAGCAGCTATCGAGGCAGCTGACCAGATGTGCAAAGCAGCTAACGTTGCATTAGTTGGAACAGAGAAGATCGGATCCGGTCTTGTAACTGTTATGGTTCGCGGAGATGTTGGAGCAGTTAAATCTGCAGTAGAGAGCGGAAGCGCAGCAGCATCCAGACTTGGAGAGCTTGTAGCTACACACGTAATTCCAAGACCTCATACAGACGTTGAGAAAATTCTTCCAGTTCTTAAATAATCCACGCCTAGATTATTACATAATCCAGGAAGAAAGCAGGTGTACTTTTGGAAACCAATAATGTTGAGCTGATCACCAGAATGGTGCTGGACGCTCTTAACAAAAAGGAAGAAAAAGGCAATGGCTTCATGGTGCCGATCGGAGTTTCCGCAAGACATATCCACCTGACACAAGAACATGTAGAGGCTTTATTCGGACCAGGATATCAGCTTACTAAGAAGAAAGAGCTGATGGGCGGACAGTTTGCTTCCAATGAGACAGTTACCATCGTTGGACTTAAGCTGCGCGCAATCGAGAATGTACGTATTCTCGGACCGGTCCGCAAGGCTTCCCAGGTTGAAGTATCAGCTACAGACGCAATCAAGCTTGGCATGAAAGTGCCGGTTCGTGAGTCTGGAGATGTTAAGGGAAGTGCTCCTATTGCAATTGTCGGACCGAAAGGTGCAATTTATCTGAAAGAGGGATGTATCGTAGCAATGCGCCACATCCACATGTCCCCGAAGGATGCCCAGGCAGCCGGAGTGAAGGATGGAGATATTGTTTCCGTTAAGGCAGACAATGAGAGAGGAACCATTTTTAATCAGGTGAAGATCCGTGTAGACGACAGCTTTACACTGGAAATGCACATTGATACAGACGAAGCAAATGCAGCAAAAATTGCCACAGGCAATACAGTTACAATTATAAAGTAATGCAGTCGGGGATTTTTCCCTCATTACGAAAATAAAGATGTTCAGCCATGCGGGATCTGGCAGTACAGATTCTGCATGGCTGTGCTGACATAAATTTGGAGGTTCACATGATAGTTGGCAAGGTAGTAGGAAGCGTTGTTTCCACAAGAAAAAACGAAAAGCTTATCGGCAATAAGTTTATGATCGTGGAACCGGTTCATCACATGAAAGGTGACCTCAGCCAGATTGTTGCAATCGATATTATCGGTGCAGGAATCGGAGAATATGTATTGGTGGCACAAGGAAGCGCGGCAAGAATTGGCTGCGGCGTAGAAACAGCACCGGTAGATGCCGCCATTGTAGGTATCGTTGATGACGGTGCAGGATTGGAGTAACGCCATGGATATCAAAGAATTACAGAATATTATACAGGAGAATGGTGTAGTTGGTGCCGGCGGTGCAGGATTCCCTACATACATGAAGCTGACAGACAAAGCTAATACCATTCTTATGAACTGTGCAGAGTGCGAACCTTTACTGAAATTACACAGACAGTTATTAGAGAAGCACGCTTACGAAATTATGAAAACTTTCCATATGGTTCAGGAGACCGTTGGTGCTGCTGAGTCCATTATTGGAATTAAGAAATCCTATGTTCAGACAGTAAATGCTCTGAAACAGCATATCGAGGAGTTCCCGGGAATGCGTATCCACCTTCTGGATGAGGTATATCCTATGGGAGACGAGGTTGTACTGATCTACGAGGCAACTGGTAGAGTTGTAAGACCTGGCGGACTTCCTATTGAGCAGGGAGTTGCAGTATTCAACGTAGAGACACTGTACAACATTTATCAGGCAGTAGAGAAAAAAGAGCCAGTAACATCCAAATATGTATCTGTTGTAGCTGAGGTAAATCATCCGGTCACTGTAAGAGTACCTCTTGGATGTACCATGGATGATGTAGTAGCCCAGGCTGGCGGAACTACTGTAAAAGACCCGGTTTACTTTGTTGGTGGACCGATGATGGGAAGAATCGGAAAAGGTTCTGACCCTGTAACGAAGACAACAAATGCGATTCTGGTTCTGCCAAAAGACCATTTAATCGTACAGAAGAAGATGCGGACTTCTTCCATAGATTTGAAACGCGCAGCATCTATCTGCTGCCAGTGCAATACCTGTACAGACCTTTGCCCACGTAACAATCTGGGACATCCGATTGATCCGGCACGTTTCATGCGTGCAGCATCCAATCATGATTTCAGAGACATGAATCCATACATCAATGCAAGCTTCTGCAGCTCCTGCGGTGTTTGTGAAATGTATGCATGTCCGCAGAGTCTTGCTCCAAGAACACTTCTTGCAGATATGAAGGGCGGACTTCGTCAGGCAGGTATTCGTCCTCCTCAGGGAGTACAGCCAGTACCGGTTAAGGAATCCAGAGAATACCGCAAGGTTCCGGAAGAGCGCCTGATGGCACGTCTTGGTCTTACCAAATATGATAAGGACGCACCAATGGACGAGACACTGGTTGAGATTCCGAAGGTAAAAATTCTTTTGAGCCAGCATATCGGAGCACCTGCAAAGGCAATTGTCAAGGTTGGAGATCAGGTGACAAGAGGTCAGATGATCGCAGAACCTGCCCAGGGCTTAAGTGTTGGCATCCATGCAACCATCTCCGGTAAAGTTACCGAAGTGACAGATCGCTGGATCGTAGTTGCAAAGAATTAGAAAGGACGTGCAGAAAATGAGTAAAGCAATCGGAATGATTGAATTCAAAACTACAGCTACCGGCGTTACTGCAGCAGATGCAATGGTTAAGACATCTGATGTAGAAATCGTTGAGGCGCAGACCGTGTGTCCGGGTAAATATATTGCAATTATTACCGGTGATCTCAGTGCGGTAAAAGCTGCCGTTGATACAGCTGTAACAACATACGAGGACAAGTGCATTGACAGTTTCGTACTGGGCAATCCACATGAGTCCCTTTTCCCGGCAATTTATGGAACTACTCAGGTTGAGGAGATCAGTGCACTGGGAATTCTTGAAACATATGATGCAGCTTCCATTATTGAAGCTGCAGACCAGGCTGCAAAGACTGCAATCGTTGATCTTATTGAGCTTCGTATTGCAAAAGGTATGTGCGGAAAATCTTACATGATGATCACTGGTGAGGTTTCTGCAGTATCTGCATCTATTGACAGAGCCAAAGAGCTGGTTGCGGCAAAAGGCATGTATCTGGATTCATCTGTTATCGCACATCCGGATAGGAGAATGATCGACAGCCTTCTGTAAGCTTCTGGTCTAAAAAAATAAGCGCGGAGGAGACCTTATGCTTGCATTAGAGAGACGAAATCTGATTCTGGAAAAACTACAGGATGAAAAACGTGTAGTTGTAAGCGAGCTTAGTCAGATGTACGGGGTTTCTGAGGAGACCATCCGGCGAGATCTGGATAAGCTGGAAAAAGAAGGTCTTGCAATCAAAAGCTACGGCGGTGCTGTGATCAATGAAGATGTGAGCATTGACCTGCCCTTTAATGTGCGCAAGAACCAGAATGTAGTGGGAAAACAGAAGATGGCGGAAATTGTAGCCTCTCTTGTGCATGACGGGGAACATCTGCTTCTGGATGCCAGCACCACTGCGGTGTTCGTGGCGAAAGCACTGAAAGAAAAAGAGCGCCTGACTGTGATCACCAATTCCATGGAGATCCTTCTGGAACTGGCTGATGTGTCAGGCTGGAACATTATTTCCACAGGCGGGATGATGAAGGAAGGCTACCTGGCTTTCCTTGGTTCCCGCACAGAAGAAGTCATTCGCTCTTATTTTGCTGATACCGTTATTTTCTCCTGCAAGGCTCTTGATGAGAAGCTTGGAGTAATGGAATCTCAGGAGGCTTTCGGAACTGCGAAGAAAGCTATGCTGGATTCCGGACGTAAGAAAATCCTGGTTGTGGACAATACAAAATTTGACCAGACCGCGTTTTCCGTAGCAGGAAAATTGCGGGACATTGATATCATCGTGACAGATGAAAAGCCTTCCGACAAATGGCTGCAGCTGTTTGAAGAGGTGGGCGTGGAGTGCAGATATCCGTAAGCTGTCCGATAAAGGAGCATTGAATTATGAAAACTTTTGAAATGAAAACAGTCATCCATTTTGGTGACAATTCCCTGGATAGACTGGCAGAACTGCCATACAAAAAAGTTCTGGTGATCACAGATCCATTCATCGCAAAAGGGGAAATGATCAATCTGATCACAGACCCATTGAAACGCGGTGGTAAGGAGTTTGAAGTATTCAGTGATGTTGTGCCGGATGCACCGGTAGGAAAAATTGCAGTAGGTGTAAAGAAGTTCCTGGAGTATCAGCCAGAGGTTGTAGTAGCTGTTGGAGGCGGTTCTGCAATTGACTCTTCCAAGGCAATCCGTGAGTTTGCCCTGAAGATCAACAATTACGGCAAGGTAGGTCTTATTGCAATTCCTACCACAAGTGGTACAGGATCTGAGGTTACCTCTTTTGCAGTTGTAAACGATACAGAAAATCATGTGAAATATCCGCTGATCTCAGACAGCCTGACTGCTGATGAGGCAATTTTGGATGCAGAGCTTGTAAAGAGTGTTCCGCCTTCCATTACAGCGGATACAGGTATGGATGTACTGACTCATGCCATTGAGTCATATGTAAGTATCAATCACAATGAATTTTCATCTGCTCTTGCAGAAAAGTCAATTGAAATCTGCGGAGTCTTTCTGTTAAGAGCTTACCTTGACGGCAGCGATATGCATGCCCGTCAGAAAATGCATGTAGCTTCCTGTCTTGCTGGACTTTCCTTTAATGCAGCAGGACTTGGAATTACACACAGTATGGCACATCAGCTTGGAGCTGTGTTCCACATTCCTCACGGCCGTGCCAATGCCATGCTTCTTCCTCATATTGTTGAGTTTAATGCAGACATTAACAAACACAGCAAGAGCCAGAAAGAATATCTTCCGGCAGTGAAGAGATATGCAAATATTGCTCATATTCTGGGTCTTAGCAATTACAACAAAGTAATGTCCGTCAGATCTCTTGTAAACTGGATCCAGTTCATGCAGAAGGAAATGAATATTCCGCTTACCATTCAGGAACTTGGAACCATTTCTCCTGATGAATATTTTGGAGCTATCGACAAGATGGCAGACGCAGCACTTGCAGACGCCTGCACACCTGCGAACCCGAGAGTTCCTACCAAGGAAGATATCGTAAAGATTTACAAGAAACTGTGGTCATTCTAAAAGCGGTATCGCCACAGGCGGTATTTTGATGAATGCAATGGGCTTAAGGCAGATACTTAACGGGTCTGTCTTAAGCCAGTTTATCAATTACACAGTGAGAAGCCTACCAGTATAGTGAACATCAGGCAACAGCTTAGGTTGTCTTATTTTCAGTGTACTGGTAACAAAAAGACCGGGAGAGTGCCATATGAGTATTTATACGAAAAGCGGAGACAAGGGAACCACCAATCTTGTCCATACCAAAAATGTTTCCAAATCGGATGACCGAATCCAGTTGAAGGGAACCATAGATGAGCTGACCAGCCATATCGGTGTGGTGAAAACCATGATAAGCGACGGGGATACTATCCGTTTCCTGGAGAAGATTCAGGAAAATCTTGTCAAAGTAACGGCAGGAGTGGCAGATCCTTATAACAGAGAATATAAGATCAACGATGATAAGACGGAGCTTTTGGAGGAAGAAATTGACCGTCTGGAAGGTTTGTTTCATTGTCCGAAGGATTCCGTTCTTCCGGGAGCCTGTCCTTTGTCTGCCCAGATTGATGTGACCCGTTCTGTTGCAAGAAGGGCTGAGCGCGCACTTGCAGCAGTAAGCGTAAAGTTCGGTACGGATTCCGGCAGTAAGAAATATATGAACCGTTTGGCTGACTATCTGTATGTGCTGGCAAGGTATGCCGATGCCAGTATGTCTGGGAAGGGATTATCTGGCGCAGCTGATCATGAGGCGCCAGGTACGCCCCTGTCTTCGAAAGAGAAGGCACAGCCGTCCGGCGGCGTTTCTTCTGATTCTGTAGATGAAGCCGTGATCCAGGCAGTTTTAAGACGTCTTGGTGTTTCCGGCAGAATTACACTGGACGGAGCCAAGAAGCTGATCGAGAAGATTGAGCAGGAAGCACTTCGCCGGGGCAAACGTGCAGTGATCGCAGTCTGTGGACCAGACGGAAATCCCATTGCAGTTCATGTAATGGACGGAGCATTTCTGGTAAGCTTTGATGTAGCACTTAAGAAAGCCTATACCTCCGTGGCAGTGAAGATGTCCACCATGGAGCTTTCCGCCCTTGCCCAGCCAGGAGGAACTTTTTACGGCGTAGATAAGATGGATGGAGGCAAGATTGTGATCTTTGGCGGCGGCGTCCCGCTGAAATCCGAAGATACCATTATCGGAGGACTTGGCATCAGCGGCGGCACAGGTGAAGAAGACCACAGCCTTGCAGAATACGGACTGTCTGTACTGCCTGAGATTCTGGGCTGAAGCTTATAGATGGATGATAGAATTGAGAATGGGAAGACCCTGCTTTTTTCTTTTATAAGAGCGTAAGCAGGGTCTTTTTATGGGGTTATTAATTATTATGGAAAAGAGGGCTTATTTTTTCAGGAAGGAAAAAAGACCCTTCTTTTTCTCGTAAGGAGATTTGGAGATGGAAAGCAGCTGATAACCGGTCTTATCGATGGTTTCCTTCAGCTTCTTCTCATCAAGATCTTTCTCAGTGAGGATGATGGTTTCTCCCTTTGCCTGGGAAGAGGTAACCTTTTTTACGGAAAAAGCATTTCGAATGCTTTCATTTACGTGAGATTCACACATTCCGCACATCATTCCGTCTATTTTTAAAGTGTATTGCTGCATAATCGTTGTTCTCCATTCTGTAAATATTTTTAAGCTGTATAGTCAAATCCCTCGAAGGACAGTTCACAGTTTGCAATACGGCTGCAGATGTTTACTGCAGAATACATTACTACAGAAAATTCACCATCAATGGTGTCTACATGCAGATAACGTCCATCATCTGAAATTGAGGCAGTTTTCACATCGCCCCGCTCCGTAAGTTCTTTTAAGATTTCATTTGTCTGGTCTTTTGAAACAGCTTTTGATAAATGATATCGTCTTCCCATGATCTGACAGCTTCCCTTCTTCGTACTTTTGTTAGTATCTTCTAACTAAAACTATTATAGCACGTTTATTCCAAAAGAAAACGCTGCATATTGATAAAATATCTCAATAACAGCGGAAAATGACGGGAACGGCTGTCGATTTATAAGAGAATTTTACGACCGAATTTTATTGTAACAGACCAAAAACTTTGTTAGAATAGAGGAAACGAAAGAGAAAAACAAATTTCTGATTTTCTGCGGCGTTCTGCTGCAGTATGTGCGGACAGTTTTCTGCCATGGGCTACTCAGCCTGATCAGCAATCATTCCATCATCCATTTAACTCGAGACGCGCAGCATAAGGGTCCTGGAATAACCAGCCTGTATAACGAAAATACGATTTTTCGTGTCTGTACAGCAAAAGAAGATGCATAAAGTGCATCACCATAGCCCGCATGAAAATGCGGGAATAGTTCTCTGTCGTTTTCTTGCGGCGAAAAAAATCATATCTTCTACATATCTGGTGCTTTTTGAAAAAAGAATAAAGTTCTTTTTCACGGGCGGGGGTAAAGGTGCATTCCCGCCCGGCACAATTCCGAAAATCAATTTTGGCTTCAAGCTGTTCCCTGTTTTTCAAACTGGATCAGCTTTTTTTATATTTTCCAGGAGTGGTTCCCTTGTATTTCTTAAAAGTACGGATAAAATAACTCAGATCATTAAAGCCGTTGCGATAGGCAATATCCGTTATGGAATCGTCTGTGGTGGAAAGCTGGTAGCAGGCCTGCTCAATGCGCTGGCGGTTCAGATAGTCCATAGGAGTCTGATGGGTCATTTCCGAAAAGAAGCGGCAGAAATACTTGGGGGACATGGATACGGAATCAGACAGCTGCCCCAGGGTAAGAGGAGAAGCATAGTTCTTTTCAATAAATTCCACTACCTGCTTCAGCTGCAGGATCCTTTTGTAATCCCGGCGCGCTTTGGGCTGGCTGTCAAGGTAGTAATGATTACCAAAAACAATACCGAAAAAGTGGTAAAATTGTCCGATTACAGAAAGCTCATATCCAGGCTTTTTTTCATCCATAGACTGAAAAAGGGAATTTACTGCCGAAAGAACATCCGGATAACGCTGGTCAAAGTGGTGAAAAATCAGAATATCCTGGTGGACGATCTTCTGGATGTAATCCGCGCATACGGAATTCAGCTTCAAAAATACGTTCATATCAAAGACAATGCACTGATAGACACAATTGACAGGAATTCCGGAATGCAGGATTCCGCTGTGGACAAAAATCACATCACCCTGCACTGCTTTAAAACTTTTTTCGTCTAAAGTGACGGTAAATTCTCCGGTAAGAATGCGGATGATTTCATATTCCACATGCCAGTGGTAAGACATCACATATCTGGGATGGCTCTGGTCAATGTGGTGAAACTCAAAAGGAAACTCATAAGTCCCTCTGGGACGGTCTTCATTCTGATCTATAATCTGCAAAATCATTCCTCCTTCCGCAAATTTATTGAAATTTTGTCATTCCAACAGAAAAGGTGAATATTGTACTATTATTTGCTATTATAACACAAGTAATTTTCCAGAATCAATCATATAATGTAAGATATGAGAGGTTAAGGGAAATCAGAAGAATTGCTGAACCCTTGACAGCACCCAGGCGCAGAACCTGACGCAGAAAATGTTTATAAAAAGCAAATTTTATTTATAACAGGAGGTATGAACTACTATGGCAAAGAGCAGATTAATCGGAAGCTACCCTGTAATCGGTATCAGACCGACAATTGACGGACGTAGAGGAGCCCTCGACGTAAGAGGATCCCTGGAAGAGCAGACCATGAATATGGCCAAATCCGTTAAGGAATTATATGAGGCAAACTTAAAATATTCCAATGGCGAGCCTGTAAAGGTTGTAATCGCAGACAGCACCATCGGACGTGTTGGTGAGGCTGCTGCATGTGCTGATAAGTTCAGACATGAAGGCGTTGATATTACTGTAACCGTTACACCTTGCTGGTGCTACGGCGCAGAGACAATGGATATGGATCCACAGACCATCAAGGCTGTATGGGGATTCAATGCAACTGAGAGACCAGGTGCTGTTTACCTTGCATCCGTTCTTGCTACACATGCACAGAAGGGTCTTCCTGCATTCGGTATCTACGGACATGAGGTTCTGGATGCTGATGACACAGTAATGCCAGAAGATGTAAAAGAAAAAATGTTAAGATTCGGCCGTGCAGCTGTTGCTGTTGCAACCATGAGAAACAAATCCTGGCTGCAGATCGGTTCTGTTACAATGGGTATCGGCGGATCTATTATCGATCCTGATTTCATCGAGTCCTATCTTGGAATGCGTGTAGAGTCTGTTGACGAGGTTGAGATTATCCGCCGTATGACAGAGGGCATCTATGATCACGAAGAGTTCGACAGAGCAATGAAGTGGGCAAAAGAGAACTGCACCATCGGATTTGACAAGAACCCACCGGAACTTCAGATGACAGAAGAGCAGAAAGAAGAGCAGTTTGAGTTCGTAGTTAAGATGGCTGTTATCATTAAAGAGCTTATGAATGGATGCGACAATCTTGACCCGAAATTCTCAGAGGAAGCTATCGGACACAATGCACTTGCAGCTGGTTTCCAGGGACAGAGACAGTGGACAGACTTCTATCCGAATGGTGACTTTGCAGAAGCAATGCTGAACACATCCTTTGACTGGGATGGAGCAAGAGAGCCATACATCCTTGCTACAGAGAATGACGTACTTAACGGTCTTGGAATGCTGTTTATGAAACTTCTTACCGGACGTGCTCAGATGTTTGCTGATGTTCGTACCTACTGGAGTGCAAATGCAGTAAAACGTGTTACAGGATATGATCTTGAAGGCGTTGCAAAAGAAAACGATGGTATCATTCACCTGATCAACTCCGGTGCATGTTGCCTTGATGCTTCCGGCGTTGTTAAGGATGAGAACGGCGAAGGCGTTATGAAAGAATGGTGGAATGTTACAGAGGAAGATCAGAAAGCAATCATGAAGGCTACTACATGGAATGCAGCTGATAACGGATACTTCCGTGGCGGCGGATTCTCCTCCAGATTTGAGACAAGAGCTACCATGCCTGCAACAATGATCCGTCTGAACCTTGTAAAAGGACTTGGACCGGTTCTTCAGATTGCAGAAGGATGGACTGTAGAGCTTCCTGAGGATGTATCTGATACACTTTGGAAACGTACTGACTACACATGGCCATGTACATGGTTTGTACCGAGATGCGATGGCAAAGACGGTGCATTCAAGACTGCTTATGATGTTATGAATAACTGGGGTGCTAACCACGGTGCAATCTCCTATGGACATATTGGTGCAGATCTGATCACAATGTGCTCTATGCTGAGAATCCCGGTTTGCATGCATAACGTACCTGAAGCAGATGTTTTCCGTCCGGCAGCTTGGAATGCATTTGGAATGGATAAAGAAGGTGCAGACTTCAGAGCTTGCAAGAATTATGGACCTCTTTATAAATAATTAGCTTTTTATAATCGCCTTCTTTCTCCCCCCAAGACTTCGAAAGAAGGACGCGAAAGGGGCTGTCGCATTAGCAAATATTTTTTGCTGGGCGGTAGCCCTGCTTTAAGCCCAAATGGCATCGAAACTGGTTGTGGTTTCGATGCCATTCTCTATAAACACAGTTCATTCCCAGACATCCCTTTCGGCATGCCTTATTTCGAACTGTTTTATTTTCAACCATCTAAATCTATGCCGTCTTTAATGAAAAAAGATGACTTCCTGTTCTTCCGGTCTGAATCTTGCAATGAAGCTTATTGATATTTCGTCCCATTGCAAGAAGGATGCTCTCTGCCAGTGCATTCGCTTTTCCTCGGTACAGGTATCTCCGAAAATTCATGTCTTCTTTTACATCGGCAAAAGAACCTTCTGCCTGAATACTGCGGTTCATACGGAGCATCGTTCCATACTCACTTGTGATCCGTTCCAGATCTTCTGTCTGTTCCCCGCAATGAAAAGATAGTTTTCTTCACTTTCATATCCGGCATCTGCAACGATCTCTGAATACTTAAAGCCTAAGTGACTCTCCATATCTTTCAAAAAAGGGAAGTTCTTCGCATTCAGCCACAAAAGAAGTTAGTTTCGTGTATAACCGGGCCTGGTTTTTCGTAATAGCCCGTTTCCATGCCTTCCTGATATCCCGGCTTGAGTAGATTCGATTCATTGCTGCATAGATAACGAGTTTCAGCATCTGACGCGGCGTTGCCTGATTTTTTCTGATCCTGCCGTAAGTTTTATACAGTTCAGAAAAGTAGCATAAACTGATTATGCCACGAACGCCGGGCCTTTTGTCGTTCAAGAAGTAAAACCACTCTTATTCGGCTCGAATACTGGAAAAATAAAGAAAAAAGTGGTTGCAACTTCTTGGTGATGTGGTACAATAAAGACTAGCATAAAAAAGTATATAACAGGGAAAAGGGGACATTTATGAAGAAAAAGCTGGGATTGCTGCTGGCTGTGGTTCTCACCCTCTGTATGTCTGTAAGCGCTTTTGCAGATGCAGGGAAATCACAGCAGGTAGATTATAAAACCGATTATTATATGATTGTGGAATCACCGGACGGCGGAGTGGACATGTTTTCTGAGGCAAGTACTGACAGTCCGAAGCTGAACGATGAACTGATTCCTAATGGAACGGCTATCCATGTAGAAGGAGAGAGCAAGGACGATGCAGGAAACCTGTGGCTGTATACACAGCTTCACGGAATGTTTGGCTTCCTTGAAGAGAAATATCTGAAGCCAGCAACTCTTGCTGAGGCTGTTGCTTCCGAGCTTGCCCTGTATGGAAGTACAGATGTGAATTATGACATTACCGTAAATGCCAAGGAAGATGGTTCTGTTTCCCTTTACAAGGGACCTGGCAAGAAATATGGCACAGTATCCGGCGGCTGCAACATTGCCAACGGCGAGAAATTACATATTGACGTAGAAGTTGACACCGGCAAGGACGGCATCTGGGGCAAAACCACAGCAGGCGATGTATCTGGCTGGGTAGACATTGCACAGGCTACTAATACTGAGCAGAGCAGTGTAGAACTGATTCCTGACACTGCGCAGGCAGCAGAAGAGACAGGTACAGCTGATGCAGCAGTGGCTGCAGATACGGATGAAACGAACGCTGCAGGCAATGGATCAGAAGAGGCTGGAGCAGCTGACAATTCTGACGTGGCAGAGCCGCAGGCGGAAGATGGAATTGATATGAATTCTGAGGATGATGCACAGGCTGTTGGAAAAGCTGCAGCAGACACTAAGGCAAAGGCAACTGCAACCCCAACTCCGAAGCCAACCAACACCCCAACTCCAGAACCAACCAATACCAGCACCCCAACTCCAGAACCAACCAATACCAGCACCCCGACCCCGGAACCAACTAATACAAGCACTCCAACTCCGGAACCAACTAATACAAGCACTCCAACTCCGGAGCCGACTGAGACCAGTACCCCAACTCCAGAGCCGACTGAGACATCCGCACCTACAGAGAAGCCAACTGAGGCTGCCACTCCAACGGACAGTGCAGGACAGGAAGCATCCAGTGAGAATGTGGAGAAGACCTCTTCCGGCATGACATCACTGATCTGGATTCTAGTCGTTGTAATCATTATCGGAATTGCAGTTGTGATCTGGCTCCTTAAGAGAAACAAAAAAGACAATGATTAAGTAAATAAGAATACAAAATAAAAGCTCCGCCGGAATGAAAACGGCGGAGCTTTTTTGATAGGAGGCTGTTATAAAACAGCAGCAAGGCTGTATTTTTTCATAGAGTCTGGAATTAATTGTTGATAACAACACCCTTCTGAAGCATAACATTTGCGTAAACTGCCTTCTCACCTGTAGCGATGATGCAGTATGCTTTCTTGGCTTCTTCGTAGAATGCAAAGCGCTCAATATTTCCAACAGCGTCTGCACCGCGGTCGTCATGCTTGGAAACAATTTCCTTATAGGTATCCCAGATCGGGGTCTTAACTGGATCACCAGGCATAACTTCCATTAATGTTACCGGCTTCTCTACATAAGAATCAAGCGGGATAACAGTCAGGATCGCATCCAGAAGCTCTGGAACGCCATGTCCGTCACAGCGTACAACAACTGCATTCTTACCCATGGATTCTACAGGGAAGTTGCCGTCTGCGATTACAATACGGTCGCTGTGGCCCATCTCACATAATACCTTTAAAAGCTGTGGTGAAAGTATTTCCGGAATTCCTTTTAACATAATTTAATCTCCCTTCGTTCTTTCTCGGAGAACCGAAATCTGCCTGAAACATACTTCGGTTCCGAAAGTATTCTACTCTATAAATTACCCGTATTTAAACAACATTTCAAGTTAAAATTTTACGGAAAAAGATGAAATATTTACAGTTGACAGGAACTGGCAAAAGAGTTATTATGAACTCAAACGGAAACGTTTCGGTTTCTGAAAAAACGAAAGCTTACAGCCTGTCCGGCACAGGCAGAAGGAGGAAAATATGCCACTTGTTACATCTAAAGAAATGTTACTGAAGGCTCAGCAGGGAGGTTACGCAGTCGGTGCATTCAATGCAGAGAATATGGAGATGGTGAAAGCAATCATCCAGGCTGCAGAGGAGCTGAAGGCACCGGTTATGATCCAGACTACCCCGTCTACCATCAAGTACGGAACTTTGGAGACCTATCAGGCAATCGTTGCAGCAGAAGCTGCCAAGGCTTCCGTTCCTGTATGCCTGCATCTGGATCACGGCAGCAGCTTTGACCTTGCGATGAAGGCTCTCAAGGCCGGATATACTTCTGTTATGATCGATGGCTCCAAGCTGGATTATGAGGGCAACATCGAGGTGAGCAAGAAGGTTGCTGATGTTGCAGCATCCATGGGAATTCCATGCGAGGCAGAGCTTGGCAAGGTTGGCGGTAAGGAAGACGATCTGGTTGCTGTAGCAGATACCAATACAGATCCGCAGGAAGCAAAGGAATTTGCAGAGCGTACAGGTGTTACCTCTCTTGCAGTTGCAATCGGTACTGCTCACGGATTCTATGTAGGAACACCAGTCCTTGATAAGGAGCGTTTAAGCGAGATCCGTAAGGTCGTAGATATTCCGTTAGTTCTTCATGGTGCTTCCGGACTTAGCGATGAGGACGTAATGGATTGTGTCAAGAGAGGAATCTGCAAGGTGAACTTTGCTACAGAGCTTCGTGCAGCATACTCCAAGGCAGTAAGAGAGACACTGGAAGATGAGAAGGTATTTGACCCGAAGGCATACGGCAAGGCTGGAATTGCAGCTGTGAAAGAGCTTGTAATGGCCCGTATGAAGGTTTGCGGCTGTGACGGCAAAGCTGAATAAGAGGCAGCCCTATGGCAGCGACGATGAAAGACATTGCCAGACGGACAGGTCTTGGTTTGGCAACGATCTCCTCTTATTTTAACGGGGGTAATGTAAGGGAGAAGAACCGCATTAAAATTGAAGAAGCCATCGAAGAATTACACTATGAAGTGAATGAGGTTGCCCGCGGACTGAAGACTAATGCCACGAAGACAGTGGGAGTGGTGATCCCGGAGCTGAATAACGTATTCTGCGCCGAGATCATCAGCGGCATGGAGGATATTCTGCGCAGTCATGGATATGCAGCCATTGTCTGTGACTGCAGGACCGATAAGAACCTGGAGAAGGAAGCTGTGGACTTTCTTACCAGGAAGCGCGTGGACGGAATCATCAATATGCCTGTGGATATGACAGGTTCCCATCTGAAAGAGTTTCAGAGAACCGGGAAGCCCATCGTGCTTATTGACCGTATGATCCAGGGACTTTCCTGTGACTGTGTGCTGGTAGATAATGAGATGGCTGCTGAGAAGGCAGTTACCATGCTGGTGGAGCAGGAGCATCATAAGATTGGGCTGATCGGCGGTCCGGATGAGATCTTTACTGCCAGACAGCGTATGCTTGGATATATCAAGGCACTGAAGAAGCACGGCATTCCTGTTGATGAGAAGCTGATCTGTCACGGGGATTACACCATTCAGGGCGGCGTTCAGGCTGTGGAAGCCCTGGTGAAGGAGAATCCGGATATGACTGCAGTTTTTGTCACTAATTACGAGATGACTATGGGAGCTGTGATCGGATTGAATGAGATGGGAGTATCCCTGCCAGAGGAGATTTCCATGGTGGGCTTTGACAATCTTCCTTTTGCCCGGGCCTGTCGCCCGGCACTTACCATTGTATCCCAGCCCACAGAGAAGATTGCCCGCGAGACGGCCCAGCTGATGCTGGCACGCCTTGAGGGAAAGGAAGACCTTCAGGAGCCAGTGGTGCGGAAGCTTCAGACCGATATTTTTATGGGGAAATCCATAAGGAGACAAGGATGAGCAAGAACTATTTATTAGGAATTGATATTGGAACCAGTGCCTGTAAGGTGGCTGTGTTTGACAGAAACGGACAGGTAATGGCTTACGCAAATGGAGACTATCCTGTGTATTATCCCAGGGAGGGATGGGTTCAGCAGAATCCGGAGGAATGGTGGCAGGCTGTGTGCGGTGCCATAAAGGAATGCTTAAGCAAAGGAGAAATTTCCCCGGAGCAGGTTGCAGGAGTGGGAATCGACGGACAGAGCTGGTCAGCCATAGCCATTGACAAGGATGGAAATGTGCTGACAGATACACCAATCTGGATGGACACCCGGGCACAGGAGATTTGTGACAGACTCAATAATGAAATTGGCAGCGAGAATATTTTTGAAGTTGCTGGTAATTCCCTTCAGCCTTCCTATACTACAGCGAAGATTCTGTGGTATAAGGAGAACATGCCTGAAGTATACAGCAGAATCTACAAGATTCTTCAGTCCAACAGCTTTATTGCCTACAGGCTGACCGGTGCAGTGACACAGGATCTTTCCCAGGGATACGGACTGCATTGTTTTGATATGCGCACTGGTACATGGGATGCGCAGATGTGTGAGAAGCTGGGAATTCCAATGGAATTTCTTCCGGAAATCGTTCCCTGCGATCAGGTAGTAGGAACGGTAAATGAGAAGGCAGCAGCCCAGTGCGGACTTGCAGCAGGCACTCCGATAGTAGCCGGCGGTCTTGATGCAGCGTGCGGTACACTTGGAGCTGGCGTGATCCATCCTGGTGAGACACAGGAGCAGGGCGGACAGGCAGGCGGCATGAGTATCTGCACGGATACCTACAAGGCAGACCCAAGCCTGATCCTGGGATTTCATGTAGTGCCGGGACAGTGGCTCCTTCAGGGAGGCACCACCGGAGGCGGCGGGGTTATGCGCTGGTTCGAGCGGGAGTTCGCAGATTTTGAGAGAAGCCGCAAGGAAGAGACAGGCAAGTCTTCCCTTGACCAGCTCAACCAGATTGCACAGGAAGTACCAGCCGGAAGTGAAGGTGTGGTATTCCTTCCTTATATGTCCGGAGAGCGTTCCCCAATCTGGAACCCATATGCCAAGGGTGTTTTCTATGGCCTTGATTTTACCAAGACCAAGGGACATATGGTAAGGGCCTGTATGGAGGGCGTTGCATTTTCCCTTCGTCACAATCTGGAAGTGGCAGAGAAGGCTGGGGCTCAAGTGAAGGTGCTCCGTGCAATGGGCGGATCTGCCAATTCCCTTCTCTGGACCCAGATTAAGGCAGATATAACAGGCAAGGATGTAGTAGTGCCTGCTTCTGACACCGCGTCTACTTTAGGGGCTGCGATTCTTGCAGGAGTAGGTGTTGGATTTTATAAAGATTATGAGGAAGCGGTTTCCCTGACGGTCAAGGAGACAAGACGTCACCAGCCGGATCCTTCCAGGAAAGAAGTTTATGACAAGGCATACCGTACATACAGAGAACTTTATGACTCTCTGAAACATATGATGGTGCGGCAGTAAGGAGGTATTTTAAGATGAAAGCAGCAGTTGTAGTTGCAAATGAGGATGTTCAGTATCAGGAAGTGGAAGAGCCACAGGCAAAGCCAGGCTGGGTCAAAATTAAAGTAAAAGCTTCCGGTATCTGCGGATCCGATGTGCCGCGTGTACTGAATCACGGCGTTCATTTTTATCCTATCGTTCTGGGACATGAATTCTCAGGAGACGTTGTAGAGGTTGGAGAGGGCGTTACCAAAGTAAAAGTAGGCGACCGTGTATCCGGTGCACCTCTTCTTCCTTGTATGAAATGTGATGACTGCCAGAACGGAAACTTCTCCCTGTGCAAGCATTACAGCTTTATCGGCTCCAGACAGCAGGGAAGCAATGCGGATTATGTAGTAATTCCAGAGCAGAATGCCATTCCATTTGATCCATCTATTTCCTATGAGCAGGGAGCTATGTTTGAGCCTTCTACTGTTGCCCTTCACGGACTTCTTCAGAATGATTATCAGGGCGGACAGTGTGTGGCAATTTTAGGATGCGGCACCATCGGAATCTTCACTATGCAGTGGGCGAAGATTTTCGGTTCCAAGAAGGTTGTAGTGTTTGATATCAGCCAGGAGCGTCTTGACCTTGCGAAACGTATGGGTGCAGACGCTGTAATCGATACCACCAAAGAGAACTATATGGAAGAGGCTATGGCAATTACTGGCGGTAAGGGCTATGGTTACGTATTTGAGACAGCAGGACAGGTTCCTACCATGCATATGGCATTTGAACTGGCTGCCAACAAGGCTCATGTATGCTTTATCGGTACTCCTCATGCTGACCTTACCTTTACACCGAAGCAGTGGGAGAACATGAACCGTAAGGAATTCAAGCTGACCGGTTCCTGGATGTCCTACAGTTCTCCATTCCCGGGCAAGGAGTGGGATCTTACCGCACACTATTTTGCAACCGGACAGTTGAAATTTGACCCGGGATTTATCTATCGCAAGATGCCTATGAGCCAGGCACAGGAAGCCTTCCAGCTTTATAAGACACCAGGTCTTGTAAAAGGCAAGATTCTTCTGATGAACGAGGACTGAGCATATGATACTGACAGTAACATTAAATGCTGCAATTGATAAGCGCTATGTAGTAGAGGGCTTTCGCATCGGCGAGGTAAATCGTGTGAAAGAGTGCACCTATGTACCGGGCGGCAAGGGACTGAATGTGTCCAAGCCAGCTTCCATCTATGGAGCAGAGGTAGTGGCTACCGGATTTGCGGGGGGCCACGCTGGTGCCTATATTGAGGATGCACTGAAGCCTTTTGGAATCAGGAGTGCTTTTTACCATGTGGATGCTGAGAGCAGATCCTGCATCAATATCTGGGATGAAGTGAATCAGGTACAGACCGAATTCCTGGAACCTGGATTCACTTTGACAGAGGAGGATTTCGCTGGTTTTGAGGCGAAGTTTCGCCAGCTGGTTCAGGAAGCCAAGGTAGTAGCCATGTCGGGAAGTGTTCCCAAGGGACTGGACGGAACTGCATATCAGCGCCTTGTAAAAATTGTGAAGGATGCTGGAATTCCAGTGATCCTGGACACCAGCGGCAAGCTTCTTGAGATGGGAATTGAGGCTATTCCTACCATGATTAAGCCAAATATTGATGAAATCCGTATGCTTACAGGCAAACGCTGTGATGATATTTCCGAGATTATCGAAGCTGCCAGGGCAATCCACGAGAGAGGCGTGAAGATCGTGGCTGTTTCCCTTGGTGCAGACGGATCCCTTGCAGTGGGAGATGATGGAATTTTCCGTGCCCGTGTTCCGAAAATAGATGCAGTGAATACAGTAGGATGCGGCGATTCCATGATCGCAGGCTTTGCCCTTGGTTTGTCCAAGGGACTCCCGTTAGAGGAGACCCTGCGTCTTGCAAGCGCAATCTCCGCGGCAGCAGCCATGAGAGAAGAGACCGGATTTTTCGTAATGGAAGATATGGAGAAGCTGCTGCCTCAGATTGAGATTACCAGACTGTAATAATAAATATAAAAAATGTGCGAAATGTTAAGGAGGATAAAAAGATGACAATGATCGATCCGGCAATTGTTCCGCAGAGAACACTTTATACTGGCGCGAAGTTGCCAGCAGTAGGAATGGGAACATTTGGAAGTGACCATGCAGATGCAGATGCTGTTTCCGCAGCAGTGGCTGGCGCAATCCGTGTAGGTTACCGTTCCTTTGACTGCGCTGCCTGCTATGGCAACGAGGATATGATCGGACAGGTTTTTGCTGACGCGTTTGCAGAAGGTGTTGTAAAAAGAGAAGATCTGTTCATCGCATCCAAGGTATGGAATGACATGCATGGTGATGGAGATGTACTGATTGCCTGCGCTAAGACACTGAAGGACCTGAAGCTGGATTATCTGGATATGTACTATGTTCACTGGCCATTCCCGAACTATCATGCACCTCACTGCGATGTGGATTCCAGAAACCCTGATTCCAAGCCATTTACAGTAGAGCGTTTCATGAAGACCTGGCGTCAGATGGAGCGTCTGGTAGACATGGGCCTGACCAAGCACATTGGTATGTCTAATATGACCATTCCGAAGCTTGAGGCAGTTCTTCCTCTTTGCAGAATTAAGCCAGCCGCAATTGAGATGGAGCTTCATCCATGCTTCCAGCAGCCAGAGCTGTTTGAGTACTGCCAGAAACAGGGCATTGAAGTAGTTGGATTCTGTCCAATCGGTTCCCCAGAGCGTCCGGAGCGTGACAAGATGCCAGAGGATATTGCAGATATTGAGCTGCCAGAACTGAAGGCAATTGCTGAGGCACATGGCGTTCATCCGGCAGTAATCTGCATCAAATGGGCAGTACAGAGAGGCGTTTCTCCGATTCCGTTCTCTTTGAAGGAGAAGAACTACACTATGAACCTGAAGTGCGTAACAGAAGATCCGCTGACAGATGCGGAGATGGAGACAATCCGTTCCTTAGATAAGAACAACCGTCTGATCAAGGGTCATGTATTCCTGTGGGAAGGCGCCAAAGACTGGCACGACCTGTGGGATGAGGACGGCGTTATTGTGAAATAACGCACATCTTGCAGAAAGCCTTTTTCAAACACGCTCTAGGAAAACAATAAGATTTCATACAAAAGCTGCAAAGTCCTTGAAGCAAGGGACAACTTTGCAGCTTTTGCTGCCCAATAGCACGTTTCTCGATGCCAGGAAAGACAAATCTTCTTGTGTAATGCGCAAGAAGCAGCGCTTGCTACGCAAACTTAATTCTCGGGTTTTCTGTGAATTTCACATACTCTTAGTTGTTTGGTTTGCATAATGATATGGCATGTGATAATATGATATTTGGTAAATGTTTTGAGGAAATATGGTACAGACCGGCACCGGGGGGAGCCGATCAGATACATACGAATAACAGACAGAAAGGGAAAGCAAAAACTATGTATCGAATTTTACTTGTTGATGATGAAATCCTGGTACGAGATGCGATTAAGGAGAATATTGATTGGAAATCCATGGATTGCGAACTGGTGGGGGACTGCGAGAACGGGAAGCAGGCCGCTGATTTTGTGAAGACCCATCCGGTGGATATTGTTCTTACCGATATTCTCATGCCATATATGGATGGCATGGAATTAAGTCATTTTCTCCACGATAATTATCCGGAAATTGTGATTGTGATCTTCAGCGGTTTCGGGGAATTTGAGTATGCCAAGAAGGCAATCCAGTATAATGTAAGTGAATATATGCTCAAGCCGGTTACCGCCATGGAGCTTCGGGAAGTCATCGGTAAAATGAAGGAGAAGGTTGACCAGCAACGCAAAGAGAAGGAGAAATTAGAATCTCTGACCAAAACCTCTCAGGACTACCATAAGAATGCCCTCGTGATCCGCTCCAAAGCCATTGAGGCACTGGTTGGCTGTACCAGAGATGTTCAGAAAAGCCTGGATGAACTGGAAAAGATGGGGATTTACATGGACAGCTCCTCCTACCGGGTAGCTGTATTTGATATGGATCTGTTTTCTGAGATTCATGAGATTGATATGGAGAAACGGCAGGAAAGTGCCCTGATGGCATTTGTTCTGTTTAATGTGGCAGATGAAATCGTAACCGGAAGAGGAGCTGGAATTGCATATCAGGAAGGCAATAACCGGGTGTGCATTCTCTTTATGGGAGATCATTGCAGGGGATTTTCCCAGGAAACCTATGAAATCTGTGAAGAAATTCAGAATAAAGTAAAAGAAGTAATTGGAATCGAGGTTTCTGCCGGAATTGGAGGCTGGGTTAAAAATCCAGAAGAGCTGATCCATTCCCACGAGCAGGCAGAGAATGCAATTGGACTCCGTTACCTGTTAGGCGGTAATCTTCTGATTGACACAGAAGAACAAAAAGAGGAAAGAAGCCTTTCCCTACAGCAGTCATTAAATGAAATGACAAATGGAATCCGAAATGGGAATCTTCAGGCAGTAAACCATGCCCTGTCTGACATGAAAGAAAAAATTAAAAATGCAAGAGCAGACAAAAGCCAGGCATGTGTGTGCCTTCAGATGATCCTGCGTCATGCGGGAAGCTGCTGGGAGTCTGTGACCTCTGGCGGTGAAGACCTGTTTCACAAAAGAGAGCTGTTGATGGGCAAGGTGACCGAACAGAAGACCTTTGATGAGGCTTTTTTACTGGCCGAGAATTATGTGCATGAAGTATTTGAGAGATGTTCCTCCATGAACAGCTCCAGCGGACAGAAGCAGGCCGTGCTTGCAATGGAATACATCCGCGCACATTATATGGAACAGGAATTAAGCCTGAATGATATCTGTTCCTACCTGAACATCAGTACCAGCTATTTCAGTACTATTTTTAAGGAAGCCACAGGCGGAACGTTCCTGGAATTTCTCAGCCGCATCCGAATGGAGAAGACCAAGGAGCTTCTGGAGCAGACAACCTTGAAGAACTATGAGATTGCAGAGATGGTAGGATTTTCCGACCCTCATTATTTCAGTATTTCCTTTAAGAAAATGACAGGCAAGACACCGACAGAATATGCAAGGGAAAAAAGATCTGTATGAAAAAACGTTTGGTGATGATAGCTGGCGTGTGCGTATGTACACTGATCGCAGCGGCAGGCTTGTATCAGAATTACAGCAAAAATGAAAAATACCAGAAACAGCTGTTTGCCATGGACACTTATATGGAGTTTACCGCATATGGCAGGGGCGGTCAGCAGGCAGTAGAAAAGGCAGCAAAGGAAGTACAGAGACTGGATGCACTTTTATCAGCACAAAATGAAGAAAGCCAGGTATATGCCCTGAATCAGCGGGGCAGTCTTGAGGTTTCAGATGATTTGGCAGAGATTATCCAGCGCGGGAAAGAAATCTTCCAGGAGACAGACGGCCTTTTTGACGATACGATTTATCCTCTCATGGAGCTTTGGGGCTTTCCTACTGGGGAGTATCATGTTCCATCCGGGGAAGAGATTGAGAACCTTCTTCCTGATGTGGATGGAGGAACGGTAGAAATAAGCGGCAATACCGTAACTCTTGGAGAAGGCCAGCAGATTGATCTTGGAGGAATTGCCAAGGGCTATACAGGAGAAAAACTGACCGAAATTTTTCAGGGATATGGAGTTTCTTCTGCGATGGTGTCCCTGGGCGGAAATATCCAGGCTATAGGGACGAAGCCAGATGGCAGCAGCTGGAGAGTGGGAATTCGTGATCCCAAGGGCAGCCAGCAGGATTATGCAGGGGTTCTTCAGGTGCAGAATGAAGCGGTTGTAACCTCCGGCGGCTATGAGCGGTATTTTGAGGAAGATGGCAGGACCTACATCCATATTATAGATCCGAGGACTGGATATCCGGTAGAGAACGATCTTTTATCCGTGACTATTGTGTCCCCGGATGGAACGCTTGCAGACGGACTTTCTACAGCCCTTTATATTATGGGCTATGATAAGGCGGTTCAGTTCTGGGAGCAGCACCAGGATGAATTTGATGTGATTTTGATTACTGCAGATGAACAGATTCACGTCTCGAAGAAGCTTCAGGACAGTTTTCAGTCAGACAAGAACTGGGAGACGATTGAGTAAGCAGGGAGAGGCCCATGAATAAAAAGAACAGAAATACAAACTTCGCCATAGGATTCAAGAGTATTCAGAGCACCATATTTGCAGCAGTCTCTGTTCTGGTTCTTTGTGCCGTGATCGTGGCTACTTTTGTTTCCGTAAGATACACCAATTCTGCGATTTATGAGAATTCCGCAATCTACACCCAGACCATTATCAAACAGCTGAACCAGAACATTGATTCTTACATTACTTACATGGACAATATCGCTTCTGTTATTGCCAAGAGCCAGGATGCCTACCAGCTTTTGTATCAGAAAATAGGGGAAGACGATGCAGTAAAGGAAGGCCACAAAAAACGTCTTCTGGAACAGTTCAGCACCATTCTGAAGGGCCGCGGAGATATCTGCAATATTGGAATCGTTCAAAAAGACGGGGTTATGCTGATAAACAGCGGCTACCAGGCCATTAACCCGGATCTGGATCTGTCTACACAGGAATGGTACACAAATGCAGTGGACAATTACAATCAGTATAATCTCACTTCTTCCCATGTGCAGCATGTGATCAAGGGGCAGCGCCCGTGGGTGATCACCTTAAGCCGGGAGGTCCATAATTTCTACGGCACAGGGAACAGTGACGGTGTGGTATTTATTGACTTGAATTACAGCGCCATCAGTGAGCTGTGTGACCAGAACAGCATTGGTGACAAGGGATACGTGTTTATTCTGGATCAGGACGGAAACATTGTTTATCATCCCAGCCAGCAGCAGCTTTACAATGAGCTGCAGACAGAGAACATCGATATTGTTATGAATGCGGATTCTGATACCGTGGTCACAGGCGAGGGGGATGATGAGAAGGTTTATACTTTTTCCCATTCTGACATTACAGGCTGGACTGTTGTAGGCTGCATGAATATGGCAGAGCTGTTAAAGAGCAGCAGGGAAGCCAACAATATTTACGTCATGACTGCAATTGTGCTGATTGCCATTGCCATGCTGATTTCAAGCTTTGTAGCCAGAAGCATTACCCTTCCCATCCAGAAGCTTCGTGATTCCATGGAGAAGGTGCAGGAAGGAGACTTTAAGGCAGCAGATGTCGTGATTCCTTCTAAGAATGAGATTGGCAGCCTGACCACATCCTTTAATGTAATGACACACAAGATCGAGGACCTGATGGCACAGAACGTACATGAACAGGAGCAGAAGCGAAAGAGTGAGCTGAAAGCTCTTCAGTCCCAGATCAACCCGCATTTTTTGTATAACACATTGGATTCTATTATCTGGATGGCAGAGGGAAAGAAATATGAAGATGTTGTGCTTATGACGGCTTCTCTGGCAAGGCTTTTGCGCCAGAGCATCAGCAATGAGGATGAGACTGTTCTCATCGGCCAGGAAATCCAGTATGTAAAAAGCTACCTGACCATCCAGAAAATGCGCTACAAGGATAAGCTGGAATTCGAGATTCACGTAGATCCTTCTATTATGAATACCCACATTGTGAAGCTAACACTGCAGCCCATTGTGGAGAATGCCATTTATCATGGCCTGAAATACAAGGAGACAAAGGGAATACTTCGGGTAACCGGATACCAGAGAGGTCAGGAGGCAGTGCTTGAGGTTTCCGATGACGGCGTAGGAATGGATGAGGAGACCTTAAAACATATTTTTGAGAAGCATAAAGTAAATTATCGTTCCAATGGAGTGGGAGTGTACAATGTGCAGAGAAGGCTCTCCATGTACTATGGAAAGGATTATGGTCTGCGCTATAAGAGTGAGAAGGGCAAAGGAACTACGGTCACAGTGGTAATTCCCATGGAGCAGGAGGAACATGATGAAGAAGCGTAAACAATGGATTTTGCTGTTTTGCATCGCACTGACTGTCTGTCTTGCTTCTGGGGCGATGCTGTATGTCCGGCAGAAAAACAACAATAAAAAATGGTCCCTGATCTATATTCCCAAGACTGAAGACGGAACCAATGACTTCTGGACCTCCTTAATTTCCGGCACAAGGATGGCGGCTCAGGAATGCGGAGCCTCCCTTACCATTCTGGCACCGGAGCGGGAGCAGGATGTGGAGCGCCAGAATGAGTTTCTGGCAGAGGCCATTGAAGAGAATCCAGATGCTATTTTATTTTCCCCGTCCAGTTTTGATGCATCCGATGAGCTTTTGCAGGAAGCAAAGGAAAAGGGGATTAAGATCACGTTCATAGATTCCTATACAGAGAACAATGTGCAGGATATGACAGTGGCTACCAATAACCTGGAGGCAGGGAAAATCCTGGGAGAATACGCCAGAACCTTTTTGAATGAGGACTCCCAGATTGCAATCGTCAGCCATGTGAAAGGGGTATCCACTGCCATCGAGAGAGAGCAGGGATTTCGGGAAGGGCTTGGAGACTATAATAAGAATGTAGTGGAAGTGGTATACTGCAATTCCCAGTTTGACAAGGCTTCCCAGCTGACGGAGGAACTGATGGAGAAATATCCGGATCTGGAAATGATCGCAGGCATGAATGAGTATTCTGCCGTAGGAGCTGCCAGGGCCGTACAGAAGCATGATACGGAAGGAAAGATTCAGGTAGTGGGGGTAGACAGCTCCCAGGAGGCCGTCCAGCTTATGGAAAAAGGAGTTTTCAAAGGAATCGTTGTCCAGAAGGCCTTCAAGATGGGCTACTTAGGCGTGACGGAGACTGTGCGCATGCTCAAAGGCAAGCCCTATGACGAGAACGTAAATTCCGGCTGCCAGCTGGTAACCCCTGAGAATATGTATTCCAGCGAGATCGAGAAGCTGATCTTTCCATTTAATACATTGAAGTGATATATTTGTTCATATTTTCCGTAAAAGGTTAAATATTTATGGCCATACCGTAAATATTTAACCTTTTTCTGTAAAATATTCTATTACAATTGTGCAGGATTCACGTTATTATATAGAAAACGCAGAGAGTGCGAAAACGTTGCTGCTCACAGATAAGGTTCGTAAAGCTTATGAAAAAGTGGACGGCAGCAAAAACTTAAGGAGGGTGAAAAGTTGGAAAAGTTAAAACAAAATCCAATTGTGAAAAAGCTCGGCCTGAACAGAATCCTGCTTGTATGTATTCTGGTTCTCATGTTCGTAGTTTTCAAGGCAGTACTCGGAAGTAAATTCCCGGTTGGCGACAGTATCAAGTCCACCTTGAACTATGTATACTTCCTGGGCTTCTTATCACTTGGAGTAACATTTGTAATTGCGACAGGAGGAATCGATTTCTCCATTGGACCGGTTATGTTCTGCTGTGCACTGGTTTCCGGTTACTGCATGACATCTTATGGAGTTCCCTGTGCGGCTGCTATGGTACTTTGTATACTTATCGGTCTTGCATTTGGTACCTTCAATGGCTGGCTGGTATCTTATATGTCAGTTCCGCCATTTATCGTTTCCATGGCATCTATGAACATTGCAAAAGGTATTGCTTCTGTATTTACCAAAACTCAGTCAGTCAGCTGGCCACAGAGTTCTGATCCGGTGAACGGATGGTTCCGTAATATTACTTCTTATAACGGATTCCCGGTTGGTCTTGTGATTTTCCTTGCAATGGCTGTGATTTGCGGATTGGTTCTTTATAATACAAAGCCTGGCCGTTATATCCTTTGCCTTGGATCCAACAGTGAGGCAGTTCGTCTTTCCGGTGTTAACACCAGAAAATGGAGAATGCTTGCTTATATGATCTGCGGATTTCTGGTAGGAATCGGAGCACTGTTCTTCGTAGCAACTTATACAACCGTTCAGCCAGGATATGGCGATCAGTATAACAACGAGGCAATTGCAGGCTGTGTAATGGGTGGTACATCCATGGTTGGTGGACTTGCTTCCATCGGCGGTACTGTAATTGGTGTGTTCATCATCTCTCTTCTTCAGCAGGGAATCATGGCATTTGGTCTTGGTAAAGGACAGCAGATGATCATCACTGGTATCATTGTTATTGTAGCAGTTTACGCTGACGTTTCTGCAAGACGCAGAAAGAACTGATCATAAGGGAGGATTCGACAATGGGTGAAGTTATTTTAACTATGAAGGATATTGATAAGTCCTTTCCTGGAGTTCATGCCCTGGATCATGTTAATTTCGAGGTGAAACGCGGTGAAGTACATGCACTTATGGGAGAGAACGGAGCCGGAAAGTCTACACTGATGAAGGTGCTTACCGGTATTTATCAGAAGGATTCCGGAACAATTACATATAAAGGCAAAGAAACAGAATTTCACAATACCCGTGAAGCTCAGGATGCCGGAGTTGTAATCGTACATCAGGAATTGAATATGATCGGAGATCTGACAGTTGCACAGAATATTTTTATCGGACGTGAGCCGAAAAAAGGTATCCGTGTAGATGACAAGAAGATGATCGAGGATTCCAAGAAGCTGTTCCAGGATTTGAATATTGAAATTGATCCAAGAGAGAAAATGAGCAACCTTACCGTTGGTAAGCAGCAGATGTGCGAGATCGCAAAAGCGATTTCCCACAAAGCAGAGGTTATCATCTTTGATGAGCCTTCCGCAGCTCTTACTGAGAAAGAGATTGCAGATTTATTTGAGATCATCAAGGATCTTCGTAAGAAGGGACTTGGTATCGTATATATCTCACATCGTATGGATGAGATTAAGGTTATTACAGACCGTGTAACTGTCATGCGAGACGGTGGTTATGTAGGAACTCTGATCACAGCTGAGAGTTCAAAAGAAGATATCATCAATATGATGGTTGGCCGTGTTATTTATGAAGATCCGAAGGAACACAGCATGGTTGCTCCTGATGCACCTGTAGTTCTTAAGGTTGAGCATCTGAACGCAGGTAAGATGGTTCAGGATGTAAGCTTCGAGCTTCATAAAGGTGAAATCCTTGGCTTCTCCGGTCTTATGGGTGCTGGACGTACTGAGACCGCAAGAGCACTGTTTGGTGCTGATCCGAAGCAGAGCGGTACGATTTCCATTATGGATAAATCAGGACAGCTTCGCGAGGTTACCATCAACAGCCCACAGGATGCAGTTAAATATGGTATTGGTTATCTGTCTGAGGACAGAAGAAGATATGGTGTTGTTGTTCAGAAATCTGTAACAGAGAATACTACTCTGGCTACAATGGAAGAGTTCTGCAATGGTTTATTCATCAATAAGTCCAAAGAGAAAAAAGTCACAGAGAAGTATGTCAAAGAGCTTGCAACAAAAACACCTACCACAGATCAGCTGGTTGTAAATCTTTCCGGTGGTAATCAGCAGAAGGTAGTTATTGCAAAATGGCTTACCCGTGACAGTGAAATCCTGATCTTCGATGAGCCAACCAGAGGTATTGACGTTGGCGCCAAGAACGAGATTTACAAATTAATGAGTAAACTTGCAGCAGAAGGAAAATCCATTATTATGATTTCTTCTGAAATGACAGAGATTCTCCGAATGAGTGACCGTATCATCATCATGTGCGAAGGTAAAGTAACAGGAAATATTGATATTTCCGAAGCAACCCAGGAGCGCATCATGGATAAGGCTACACGGAATATCGAATAAGGAGGGCGTCATGACTAAGAAGAAAAAAAGTATTTTAAGTGATCAAAGATTTGTTGTTTTGCTGGTTATCATTGCGCTGTCTGCTGTATTTTCCTTCATGAGTAAGGAATTCAGACAGTATACCACAATCCTTAGTATGTTAGATTTCTCATACTATGATCTTTTGATGGCAATCGGTGTTACATTCCCGCTTATTACCGGTGGTGTAGACCTGTCAATCGGAACTGGTATGGTATGCTACGCGCTGATCGGCGGAACTCTTATAAGAAACAACAATGTTCCTGTATTAGCAGCAATGCTGATTTGTATTGTACTCGGAATTTTAATCGGTACATTGAATGGTGTTCTCATTGGTATTATGAATCTGCCGCCATTCCTTGCTACTCTTTGTACCTGTATGATTACCCGTGGTGCCGGTTCTCTTTGCAGTGCTACACCATGGCCTACACTGAATCAGCCAGGCGGATGGTTCCACTCTATCTTTAAGCTGACAATTGGTCAGGGAAGAAGCGCTTCCCGTTATCCAATCGGTTTCCTGTGGATGATTCTTCTGGTAATCCTGATGGAGTTCGTTCTGAACCATACTAAATTCGGACGTTACACCATCGCAATCGGTTCCAACAAAGAAGCAGCAGCTCTTTCCGGAATCAATGTTAAGTTTTATCATGTAATGGTATATGTAGTATGCGGTCTGTTTACAGGACTTGCAGCTATCGCATATGCAGCAGTAACTCCTACTGTACAGCCTGGTACAGGTGCCGGACTTGAAATGGATGCGATCGGCGGTGTATTCGTTGGTGGTGTTGCAGCTTCCGGTGGTTACGGATCTGTAGTAGGAACTTTAGTTGGTATTTTCGTTATCATGCTGCTTAAGACCGGTCTTCCATATGTTGGTCTCCAGGCGAACTGGCAGCAGATCATCACAGGTCTGGTACTGATCGTTGCAGTACTGATCGATATCCTGAAAGAAAAGAAAAGCGCAAAATAACAATTGAATATGAGAGACCAGCTGCAAGGCAGCTGGTCTGAGTGAAACATTTATAATGGATGTGAAGCGTCAAAGAGGTGTAATGGCGTATCATCATAAAAAACTATATAATTTATTTCAAGGAGGAAGTAGAAATGAAAGCAAAAAAAGTTATGGCATTAGTACTCTGTGCAGCAATGGTATCTGGTTTAGCAGCAACAACTGTTATGGCAGCTCCGGAAGATCAGTTTGATGGTCTTACAGCTAACGAAGCTTATGAGTTCCCAATGATGGTTAAATCCTTCCAGTCTACATACTGGGAAGCAGCTATGAAAGGTATGGACAAAGCTGCTGAAGAATTAGGCGTAACTTATACCGCACAGGGACCGAACAGTGAGTCCGATATCGCTGACCAGGTTAACATGATTAACACAGCAATCGCAGCTAACCCAGTTGGTTTAGGACTTGCAGCTTGCGATACCTCTTCTGTACAGGAAGCTCTTCAGACATGTGTTGATAAGGGAATCCCGGTTGTTACATTTGATACAGGTATCACAGATGCTCCAGAAGGCTCTGTAGTTTGCGAAGTTTGCACAGACAACGCACAGGCTGGTGCTGTAGCTGCTGAGAATATGTATCCGGCAATCAAAGACGTTATCGCAAATGCTGAGGGACAGGTTATCATCGGTGAGGTTAACCAGGATGCTACAGCTCAGAATATCCAGCAGCGTGGTACAGGATTCATCGATAAGATGATCGAGCTTGTTAAAGCTGATGGAAAAACAGTAGCAGTTAAAGGTAATGAGTTCTATGTAAACGCAGCAACAGGTGCTGACGCTACAGAAGCTGATGCAGACGTTGTTATCCAGGTTGCAGTTCCGGCACAGACAACTGTAGAGCTTTGCTCCACAGAGGCTCAGGCTATCCTTTCTCAGGAAAACTGCATCGCTATCTTCGGTTCCAACCAGGTTTCCGCAGAGGGTGTTCTTGCAGCTAACGCTAACCTGAACGTTCTTGGTTCTGACGCAGCTAACGGCGACGTTATCGGTGTTGGTTTTGACGCTGGTTCTATCATTAAAGCAGCTGTAACAGATGGCACATTCCTTGGTGCAGTTACACAGTCTCCTCTGATGATGGGATACTATGCAATCTACGCTCTGACAGCAGCAGCTAACGGACAGGAGCTTGAGGATGTTCCTACAGCTGGTTACTGGTATGATGCTACAAACATCGACGCAGAAGACATCGCTCCAAACCTTTATGACTAATCAGAAATAAAGAGACGAAGAAACGTCTAGTGTTTGCAGGCATTTGAACTGTGAATAAAACAGACCCCCGGGGCAATGCCCTGGGGGTTTTCTGCTAAAGAAAAAATATGTGGCTTTATCTGCAAAAACTGAGAGCATTTGCAAATAAGGACACTTTTTTGGACAAACAAGGGTCTTATATATTAATAAAGAATATAGTACTATGGTATCATCAAATATGAATGAGACTGCATTTATGAACAAGCAGGAAAGCAAAGTACAAATATTCGCTTTACAATCATGCAGTATGTTACTGTATACAGTAACTGCACACATACATATTTAGGAGGTTTTATAAAATGGCAAAATATTATCTGGCAGTAGACATTGGAGCATCCAGCGGACGACTGATTCTGGGACATCTTGAGAACGGAAGGATGGAGCTTGAAGAGGTTCATCGTTTTGAGAACGGAATGGTAAAGAAAGATGGAGAGCTTTGCTGGGAATTTGACAGACTTTTCAAGGAAATCAAAAATGGCCTTAAGAAATGTAAAGAAATCGGCAAGATTCCGGTAAGCATGGGTGTAGATACCTGGGGCGTTGACTTCGTACTGATGGACAAGGATGACAAGGTTCTTGGAAATACCGTTGGATATCGTGACCACAGAACAGAGGGAATGGACGAGGAAGTTTACAAGATCATCTCTCTTGAGGATCTTTACGCACGTACCGGAATCCAGAAGGCAATCTTCAACACTGTATATCAGCTGATGGCAGTAAAGAAGAAACATCCGGAGTACTTAGAGCAGGCTGAGACTATGCTTCACGTACCGGATTATTTCCACTATCTCCTCACAGGCCAGAAGACCTGCGAGTACACAGAGGCAACTACCGGACAGCTGGTTAGCCCTGAGACAAAGGATTGGGACTACGAACTGATCGATATGCTTGGATATCCGAGAAAAATGTTCCAGAAGCTGATCATGCCGGGAACAAGCATCGGACACTTCACTGAGGAAGTAAAAGCAGAGGTTGGATTTGACGTAGAGGTTGTAGCACCTGCTACACATGATACCGGTTCTGCAGTTCTTGCAGTTCCTGCAAATGACGACGATTTCATTTACATCAGCTCCGGAACATGGTCTCTGATGGGTATCGAGAGAGAGAAAGCAGACTGCTCCAAGAAGAGCTGTGAGATGAACCTGACCAACGAGGGCGGCTATGCAGGAAGATTCCGTTATCTGAAAAATATCATGGGTCTTTGGATGATCCAGTCCGTTCGTCATGAATTTGATGACAAATACGGATTCGCAGAGATCTGCCAGATGGCAGAGGAAGCCAAGGATTTCCCATCCAGAGTAGATGCTAATGATGAGTGCTTCCTTTCCCCTGACAACATGACTGAGGAAGTGAAGGATTACTGCCGCAGAACCGGACAGAAGGTGCCGGAGACATTAGGCGAGATCGCAACTGTGATCTACACCAGCCTTGCTGAGTGCTATGCAAAGACAGCCAGGGAACTGGAAGAGATGACAGGCAGAACCTACAGCCGTATCCACGTAGTTGGCGGCGGCTCCAATGCAGGCTACCTCAATGAGCTGACAGCTAAGGCAACTGGCAAGGAAGTTCATGCAGGTCCTGGAGAAGCAACCGCGATCGGCAATATTACCGCTCAGATGTTAAAAGCAGAAGAGTTCAAATCTATCGAAGAGGCTCGTACCACAATTCATGAGTCCTTTGGAATTAAGGTATATCAGGCTTAATTAGAAAAAGAAATTGTGACGCACATCCTGCAGAGAGCCTTTTTCAAACAAGCTTCAGGATATACAAGTGTATGTATGATAGCACCTGTGAATTGCTCACCGGTGTACAATATATCAAATAAAACAGGAGGTACTACTATGTTAGTAAACACAAAAGCAAAAGTTGGTGTATTTTCTATTGCTTTAGGAGCATATCTGCCTCAGTTCCCGTCACTGGTACCTGAGTTTGAAGCTCAGTATGAAGCATTTAAGAAAACAATTCCGGATACTGTAGAGATCATTGATGGAGGAATGGTAACAACCAAAGAGCAGTCTATGGTTGCAGGAGATAAATTCCGTGCAGCAGACGTTGACCTTGTTTTCCTTCAGATGCTGACCTACGCTACATCCTACAATATGCTGCCGGCAATCCGTGACCTTGACGTTCCGGTTGTTCTGGTAAACGTTCAGAAGCTGAAAGCTCTGGATTATGATCACACAGACATTGCTGCATGGCTTGGTGAAGGCTATGCCTGCGGTGCTGTTGGAGAAGCTGTTGCTGACCTTGAGAGAGCCGGCAAGAGACACGCTGTTATCACAGGTGTTGTAGAAGGCGGAGATCCAGGTGTTCAGGCTGAGATCGAAGACTGGTGCAAGGCTGCTCAGGTAAGAAGAAGATTCCGTGACACCAACATTGCACAGATCGGAAGACCTTACCCAGGTATGATGGACCTTTACATTGATGAGACTAACCTGTACAACAGAATGTTCCTCTACACCAAACAGTTCGACTGGGAGAAGATGTGGGCAATCGCTGATGATATCACAGATGAGGATGCAATCCGTGCAAAAGCTCAGGATATCCTTGATACCTTTGATATCGAAGGCGGCGGAACCATTGAGAAAGTATGGGATATGGCCAAATACGTTGTAGCATTTGAGAAATGGGTAAAAGATGAGCATCTTGGAATGATCGCTTCCCATTACGACGGATTTGCACAGGGCAAGGCTGGTGTTCTTGACAGTATGCTGATCCCGGCATTCTCCATGCTGATCAAACAGGGTACTGCATGTGCTGTTGAGGGCGACATGAAGGTTGCTATGGCAATGAGTATTCTGAAAACAATTTCCGGTACCGGCCAGCTTTCCGAGATGTACTCCATTGACTTCAACGATGACATCTGCATTATCGGGCATTCCGGAAGCGGTGATGCTGACATCTCCGACAAGAAGCCTACCATGAAGATCGTACCAGTATTCCACGGCAAAACAGGCGGCGGATATCTGACACAGTTCTATCCATACACAGGCCCGGTTACCTATCTTGCAATTACACAGGATGCTGACGGACATTTCAAATTCGTTGTTGCTGAGGGCATCAACGAGGAAGGACCGATCCTTTCCTTCGGTGATACCAACATGAGAACACGTTTCACATGCGGCGCAAGAGAGTTCGTAAACCGTTGGAGCGAAGCAGGCCCGACACATCATATGGCTGCTGCAACAGGAAGACATATCGATACTCTTCTGAAAGTTGCCAAGATCTTCAACATTCCGGTTGATATCGTCACAAGATAATTGCGGTAATAATAAGACCATCATATGGTTTTGTACACATATTCATATTCAGCGAAAGGGAGAGCCTGCGGACTCTCTCTTTTGCTGTCCTGAAAAAAATTGCCCTGGAAGCTTTCTCCCAGGGCAGTTATCATTTCGTCTCTGTATTTATTTGTTCCTCTGAAATCCCATCCTTCTTTGCAGGAAAACGAATCTGCACTTCTGTTCCAGATCCAAGCTTGCTGGAATAGGAAAGTCCGTACTGGTCTCCATAGAGAACCTGAAGCCGTCTGTGCGTATTGTAGATGGCAATATTGGTTCCTCCGGAAACGCTGGTTCCCTCACCGGAAAGAATCACAGGCAGCTTATCCGGTGCAATTCCCACACCATCGTCAGAAATGAGAAGCACCACATCCTTATCCTCCATCCATCCGGTAAGAACAATGGTACCGGACTTGGTTGGCGTCTCCAGAATACCGTGAAGCACTGCGTTTTCCACAACCGGCTGCAGGGTAAGCTTGGGAATCTGGTACTCCATCAGCTCATCCGGAATATCCGAAATAAAGGAAATGCTGTCGTGATAACGCATGTTCTGCAGATGCACATAGATGGAAACATGTTCTTCTTCTTTGGCAATGGTGCTGATTCCCTTCTTGCGGCTTAAGGTCAGCTTATAAAAACGGGAAAGGCTCTGCACCGCGTTGCACACCTCGGAAGTACGTCCCTGATGCGCCATCCAGTTGATCATATCCATGGTGTTGTAAAGAAAATGGGGATTGATCTGTGCCTGCAGGGAATTAAACTCCGCAATGCGAAGATCCTCCGCAGCCTGTGCCTGCTTTTCCATCAGCTGGTTCATCTTGCGGGTCATATAGTTGTAGGTGTCGATCAGATCACCAATCTCATCGTGGGCATCCGGGCTGTCCATGGGAACTGGCGGCCCGTGCCGTACTGTACGCATCTGGCTGATGACAGAAGAAATTCGTCCGGTAATAGATTTGGACAGGGTGCTTGCCAGGAAAAAGGCCAGGGCCAGCACTGCAATATAAATAGCCAGGAACTGAAGCACCAGAATATTGCTCTGCGTGATCAGCGGCTGGGAAGGAAGGACCGTCACCATAAACCATCCGGGCTGCCGGATCCGGTAAAATCCAACATAAACTGTCTTTCCAAGGATTTCCTGCTCCACATAGCTGTTGGAAGACATATAGGATTCCATGATCTTGTCGTAATCCAGCCAGTATATTCCGGCAAGGGAATCGCTGGAAGCAGATACCAGGTTGTTTCGCTCATTCATAATATAGGAAACGCTGCCGTCCAGAGTGAGATTTTCCGACAAAATCTGGTTGAAATCATAGCCGGAGTAGTAAACCGCTATGTAAGCATCATAGGTTCCGCTGTCATAGATCACGGAAGCATGGGTAATGTAGGCCTGGTCTCCGTATGCTTTCTTTTCCTGTGCACCAAGATAAAAGGAAGGGCAGAACAGCTGGGCTGCCCGGGTTCCTCTGAAAATTCCGTACCAGTAGGTTCCCTTGGCCTGTTCCAGGGAAAGGAAGGTATCCTTCAGATGATCAGAATTCAAAAACGCATCCACATCAGCTGAGGCTTCCTTTGGAACCTCCATATAAATTTTTACATTGGTCACAGGTGTGTCCTGGGTCAGCTGCCTGATCAGGTCTGAAAAATCCGCTGCGTCCTCAGACTCCGCCAGATCCGAAAAGGAATCGGTTATGGCATTTTTGAAAAGAGTCTGGTAAAAATCCAGAGAAGAGATCTCCGTGCTCACATCCAGGATCTTCTGGAGAGATTCCTCGATCAGCGGCGCCGTCTGTGCAGAGCGGTCCTGTTCCTGGCGGATGGTATAGGAGACCACCATGTCATAGGCATTTCCATAGAAAAAGAAAATAATGGCAATTGCAGGAATTGCCACGATCACAAGAAGTACCAGGGTGAACTTGGACTGTAGGTTCAAATCCTGGTACCATTGCTTGATTGTCCGCAAAGTTCATCCCCCCTTTCTGTCATCCCATTTTCTCTCTGTACTCAGAGGGGGAAAATCCGGTATACTTCTTGAAGCTCTTTCCGAAGTAATTGCCATCGCTGTAGCCTACCTGAGAAGAGATGTCTGCAATCTTATATCTGGGGTCGGAAAGCAGCTGCTTGGCTTTTTCCATGCGGAACTCCGTAAGATACTGATTCAAAGTCTGTCCAGTCTCATTTTTAAAGAAGGTACACACATAGGAAGTGGACAAAAATACATGGTCGCTGATATCCTTCACAGACAAGGTCTCGTTCATGTACTTCTGGCTAATGTAATCTTTGATCATGAAAATTGTGGAGTTTTCTTCCGCTGTATTGTCCACTGCCTGGAAAAAGGCCTCTGTTTTGCGGACCAGCTTCTGATGGAGTTCGCCAAATGAGAAAATTTTCTCAAGGGCATCAATCAGGTTTTCCTGTTTGTCAGAAAGGGTCAGCTTCAGCTGCCGCGCCGCTTCCTCCAGGGAACGGAAAAGCTTGTAATACAGATCCTTTGCCTGATTGGGAAGAATATTCTGGTTGCGTCCAAAGTATTCCATAAGCTTATCCAGAAAAAGAGTAGTCCCTTCCTGGTCCTTGGCTGTGAGGAGGGTAAGAAGCTCATGCTCCGGATGGGCAGGAAGCTCCGGCTTGTTCCAGGCAGACGGTGCTTCATGGAATGGAGACAGGAAGGTTCCAGCCGGGAAAAAGAAGCTGTTCTGCAGCAGGATGACCGCGGAGGTATAGGAATGATAGGCTTTGGAAATGCCAGTCAGGGTGTCCCCTGCTGCAATGCAGAAGCGGGAATAGCGGGAATAAAGCTTGCAGAAGAACTCCTCAATGCTTTTCCTGGCGGCAGGACTGGGAGCCGGGCCAAACAGGAAATAAACCATATACTGCACGCGCTTTTCCGCAAAAATACAATCTATATGGAAAGTTTTCAGAAATTCCCGCACAGACATGTACATGGCACCAGCTTCATTAATAGGAAGTTCTTCTTCCGTTTCTGTTTTCAGAACAATGGCAGTAAAGCTGGTAGATGGGCTTATGGAAAGGGAAAGCTCTGCCAGCAGCTGGTCAATGTTTTCTTTTGCGTGAGCGTAAGGCTGGGTAAGCAAAAGGGCCAGGCGGGAGGCATTTTCCATGGAATGGATGGATTCGTTGTGTCTGGTCCGCTTTCTTTCCAGGCAAAGATCCCTGGCCTCGATCACAGCATCCTGGATTTCCAGAGGATCCAGAGGCTTCTCAATATAGTTGACTGCCTTTAACTTAATGGCAGCCTTCAAATATTCCTTATCTGAGTATCCGCTCATAAAAACAGGAACCACATCGGGAAGAATGGTTTCCAGCTGCTCTAACATCTGGATCCCGTCAAGTCGGGGCATGCGCACATCGCACAGGATAATATCCGGCTTATGCATGCGTGCCATTTCCAGGCCGTTCATGCCGTCATCCGCCTGAAGTACTTCATCGATTCCGATAGACTGCCAGTTTATAGAAGAAATCACACCCACACGGGTCAGTTCTTCGTCATCTACGATTAGTAATTTCATGATAAAACTCCTTTAAAGGGTGAAAATGCATGTATCTATCATATCACAATTATATCTAAAATACGAGACGCAAACCGCCTGGTTTTGTGGAAAATTCATTTGTCAGTGGAAAATTTTACCCATTAAGTGGAAAATATTTTACCCTGTTTCAAAATATTTTCCCATTTCCAAACAAATTGCCTAATGATAGAATAGAACCAGATCAAGAAAGGGAGGAGAAAAAGCCGTGTCTGAATATGTTCTTGAATTAAAAGGCATTACGAAAATTTTCCCCGGCGTTAAAGCACTGAACAACGTACAGTTCCAGTTAAAGCCTGGCGAAGTTCACGCACTGATGGGCGAAAACGGTGCAGGTAAATCTACCTTCATTAAAGTAATTACCGGTGTACATAAAGCAGAAGAAGGCGAAATGTACCTGTTTGGCCAGAAAGTGGACTTCAAAGGACCTAAGGATGCACAGGAAGCAGGAATCGCAGCTGTTTACCAGCACCCAACATCCTATCCACACTTAACCGTGGCCGAGAATATTTTTATGGGACATGAGATTAAGAAGAATCACATGATCCAGTGGAAAGCAATGAATGAGGAAGCCAACAAGCTTCTGAAACAGCTGAATGCAGACTTCGATTCTACAGCTGAGATGGGAACCTTAAGTGTTGCCCAGCAGCAGATGGTCGAGATCGCCAAGGCATTATCCACAAATGCAAAGATCGTCATCCTGGATGAGCCTACCGCATCTCTTACAAAGAGAGAATCCGAGGAACTCTACAGAATCGTAGATCAGTTAAGAGAAAAAGGAGTTTCCATTATCTTCATTTCCCATCGTTTTGAGGATATGTACCGTCTGGCAAGCCGAGTTACCGTATTCCGTGACTCCCAGTACATCGGTACCTATGATGTAGATGGAATCACCAATGCAGACCTGATCAAAGCCATGGTTGGCCGTGAGATCAAGGATCTGTTCCCGAAACCGGAAGTTAAGATCGGTGATGAGATGCTTCGTATCGAGCATTTATCCCGTACCGGATATTTCAAAGATGTTTCCTTCAATGTACATGCCGGCGAGATCGTTGGCCTTACAGGTCTTGTTGGCGCAGGTCGTACAGAGGTTGTGGAAAGCGTCTGTGGAATCACCAGACCAGATGAAGGAAAGGTTTATCTGGAAGGTAAGGAAGTACATATCAAACAGCCATCTGAGGCAATGGAGAAAGGAATCATCCTTCTTCCTGAGGATCGTCAGAAGGAAGGTCTGATCATGAGTTGGGGACTTGGAAGAAACGTAACCCTTCCGACCATCAGTAAATATGCAAAGAAAGGCTTCAATGACGAGAAGGCAGAAAGAGATCTTTCCAAGAGACTTCTCGAGGAAGTTGATACAAAGGCAGTGGATATTTTCCAGCCTGCAAGCTCTCTGTCAGGTGGTAACCAGCAGAAGGTTGTAGTTGCCAAGGCGCTTAGCCAGGAAATGAAGGTTGTCATCATGGACGAGCCGACCAAGGGTGTTGACGTTGGTGCTAAGGCTGAGATTTATGCAATCATGGGTGACCTTGCAAAGAAAGGCTACGCGATCATCCTGATTTCTTCTGAAATGCCTGAGATCCTTGGAATGGCTGACCGAATCGTTGTAATGTGCAACGGACGCAAGACTGGTGAGCTTGGCCGCGGAGAAGCAACTCAGGAGATGATCCTTGAGCTGGCTATGGAGAAAGGTACATCAGGAAAGGGGGCAGCTAAATAATGGAAAAGAAATCTTTCATGAAAAAGCTGACAGGTTCCCGTGAAGCACTGCTTGCAGTGATCCTGGTTCTGCTTTTCGTAGTAATTACAATCATCAGCCCGTCATTCCTTACATTTAAGTCTCTGACGGATATGCTGAAAAACAACGCCGTAACAATGGTAATGTCACTTGGTATGCTGTGCGTTATGCTGGTAGGCGGAATCGATATTTCCATCATGTCTACACTGGCACTGACCGGTATGTCAATTGGTATGCTTCTGAAATATGACCACATTTCCAGTACTTTCCTGGCATTTGTGATCGCACTGGCAATCGGAATCGCATGCGGCTTCCTGGTAGGTCTTGTAATCTCCAGAGCTGACGTTCCTCCGATCATCGCAACAATGGGCTTCATGTACATCTACCGTGCAATGGGATATCTTGTTTCCCACAACGGTGAGTGGGCAAGTGCAGCAGCCCTTGGTAAATTTAAAGATTTTGCAACAACAAAATTCCTGGGAATGAGCCTTGTAATCTGGGTGATCATCTTCTGCTATGCAGTATTCTTCGTATTCATGAAGTGGACAACACTTGGAAGAAGAATCTACGCAGTAGGAAGCAACCCAAGTGCAGCTGAGGTTTCAGGTATCAATGTAAAGAACATTAAGCTTCTTGTTTACACCATCATGGGTCTTCTTGCTGGTCTTGGCGGAGCCCTTCAGGTTTCTATTTACGCTTCCGCAATGCCTGATATGCAGCAGGGCGGTGAGATGGATGTTATCGCAGCCTGTGTTATCGGCGGTGTAAGCATGAGCGGTGGACGCGGTACTGTACTTGGTGCATTACTTGGTTCTTTAATCCTTGCAACAATCGCAAAAGCACTTCCGCTGATCCCATTCTTCGATCAGCTGTGGCTGAACACGATCAAGGGTGTTATCATTCTTGTCGTAGTTGTTGTAAACATTGTTTTACAGCGTACAGCTGACAAAAACGCATTAAAGGGAAGGGAGATGTAATCATGGCTGGAAAATCTGGAAGAAGTATTAACAACGTGCCGAAAAGCCCCGTAAAACAGATGATCTTCAGCTGGGAAGGCATTCTGGTACTCCTGTTTATTGCAGTAAATATTTTCTGTGCAAACTTTTCAGAGTTCTATAATTTGAAGAGCTTGCTCCGTCAGATGCCTGTTTATCTGGCAGAAATCTTCTTGATGCTGCCGATGGCATACATTCTGGTACTTGGCGAGATTGATATTTCCGTTGGATCTATCGTGTGTCTCTCCGCAACAATGGCTTGTATCGTATCCAATACAGGTGCACCATTTATCGTAGTAATCCTTGCGGCTCTTCTTGTTGGAACTGCATGCGGTGCAGTAAACGCATTCGTTCTTACACAGTTTGAGGAACTGCCTCCGATGATCGTAACACTTGCAACACAGATCATCTTCAGAGGTATCGCAGAAATCGTTCTTGGAAACGGCGGAAGTATTTCCGTAACTAATACAGAAGGCTTCTCTGCACTTGGCGGAAAAGTAGGACGTATTCCTTACATCCTTTTCCTGGTTCTGATCCTTGGAATCATTGCAGCAGTCATCCTTGGCAAATGTACTTTCGGACGCAGAGTATATGCAATCGGTACCAACCGTCTTGCAGCTTACTACTCAGGAATCCATGTACAGAAGATCCGTTTCATTATCTACACCCTGATGGGAACGATTTCCGGTCTGTGTGCACTGTTCCTGATCTCTTCCTCATTTGGAGCAAACACCACAACTGGTAATGGATTCGAGATGGATGCCATCGCAATGGCAGTATTCGGAGGAATCTCCTCCACAGGTGGTAAAGGTAATATCGCCGGCGGTCTGATCTCAGCATTTATCATCGTTTGCCTTCGTGTTGGTCTTGGACAGAGAAACATTCATCCACAGGTTATCCTGCTGATCATCGGTGTGCTTCTGATCGGTGCAGTTGGACTTCCAAACATTGTAAAAGAAATCCAGAAAAAAGCAAAAATGGCAAAATAATTTTTGCAGTGAAACACCTAACTTATACCAATAAAATTCCTTAATACCTTAACCTTAAAAAAGTAATACAATTTTATTTTACATGCTTGTTAACTGCACCCGCGGAAGGGTGGGGCAGTTGCAAATAAAAACTATATTATTTCCATGGGAGGAAAAAACTATGAACAAAAAAATCGTAAGCGCAGTTCTTTGTGGAGCAATGATCCTCGGATCCGCAGTTCCGGCTATGGCTGGTACAGCTGACGGAAAGAAAATCGCACTGGTTGGTAAATCCGCTGGTAACGCATTCTTCGAAATCGCAGCAGCTTCTTTCGTAGAGACAGCTGAGGCAGAGGGTGCTACAGTTGATACTGTTTACCCAGAGGCAGCTACAGCAGATGCTCAGATCAAAGTTCTTGACAACCTGATTTCTCAGGACTATGATGCAATCTGTATCTCCGCAAACGACGTAAACGCTCTTCAGGCTAAATTACAGGAAGCTATGGACGAAGGAATCAAGATCTCCTGCTTCGACTCTGCAACAAACCCAGACAGCCGTCAGATCTTCATCAACCAGGCTGGTACCGTTGCTGTAGGACAGGCTCTTCTGGATGCAGTTCTTGATATCGCTGGCGGAGAAGGACAGTTCGCAATCCTTTCTGCTACATCTCAGGCAGCTAACCAGAATGCATGGATTGATGCTATGAAGAACATCATGGAAAGCGATGACACTTATGCAAACCTTGAGCTTGTAGAAGTTGCATACGGCGATGACGAGCCACAGAAATCTACAGACCAGACAGCAGCTCTTCTTGAGAAATATCCAGATCTGAAAGTTATCTGCGCACCTACAACAGTTGGTATCGCAGCAGCTGCTAAATACCTTCAGGACAACGGATCTGCTTGCAAATTAACAGGTCTTGGACTTCCATCTGAGATGCTTGAGTACACAGGTGCTGATGATGAGCATTCCTGCCCATACTTCTATCTGTGGGATATGCAGGGCCTTGGAAAACTTTCCGCTCTGACAACAATCGCTCTGGTCAACGAGGATATCACAGGTGCTCTTGATGAGACCTTCACAGCTGGTGACCTTGGGGACTACACAATCACAGAAGCTGATGACGGCGGCACAGAAGTTGTTCTTGGTGCTCCTCTTCAGTTCAACCCAGACAACATCGAAGAGATGGCTAAACTGTACTAATCAGACAGTCTAAAATAAGATTAAATGGTAAAGAAAGAGCCCTGCCGCGTGCAGGGCTTTTTCACGTTTTGGGGATTCTGTCCTGGATTTGTATTCTGGCGTTATCAACGAGCATGTGTGGCTGCATGTTCCCTCATCAGTTCCTCATGGAGCTTCATAGAATCCCAGTGCATGGTTACCGGGGTAAGCACAGCCTTTAACGCTACGGGCGGGAGGCTGTTTTCTTTAAAGAAGGCCAGAAATTCATCCAGCTGCTGGCTGGAAAAGCCGTTCAGAACCATCATTTCCTCCTGGAAATTCTGTCCCAGGTTAAACACCGAATTCTGCGCAAATCCCGGAATCTCAAACAAAAATCCAAGGCTCTCCAGGTACTCTGACGGTTGCACCATCCGCAGGGAAATCTTCTGTCTGTTCAAATATCTGCGGATCTGGCGCAGGCGGTTTTCATCTTTGAAATTGTATAGTAAAATCTGTGCTTCGGACATGGCGAAATCTCCTTTAGCGTGTAAAATATAAAAAGAGCATAGCAGAAAAATGTATTTTTTACAAGAAAAGTATGAATGGAAACATGAATTATGATATAGTAAAGCAAGACGAACTTCAAAGGAGACCATATGGCGAAGAAACGAAAAATGAAAATGGAATTCCGCTATTACCAGATGCAGGATGGCAGCCCCATTCTTGCCCTTCTTGGTGAAAAGTGGGAACAGAATTACGGAAGGGATGTGGACTTCCTTCATTTCCACAATTACCTGGAAATCGGCTACTGCTACAGCGGAGCAGGAGAACTGGTACTGGGCGAGGAGACTGTGCGTTTCGCAGGCCGGGAGTTTACAATCATCCCGCCCAATTTTCCCCACACCACTACCAGCGATATCGGAAATATCAGCAAATGGGAGTATTTGTTTATTGATGTGGAAGGCTTTCTGGCGAATGCGGCGGGAACTCCTCTGCGCGCAGAGAAGATGGTCCAGCGTATCTATTCCAAAGCCTTCTGCCTAAAAGAGTGTGAATACAAAAGCCTTTCTGATAAGATTCTTAAGCTCCTGGATATTATGCGTGGTGGTGAGGAATTTTACCTGGAAGAAGCCAAGGGAATCCTTCTGGCGCTACTGGCAGAGGTGGCAAGGCTGAACCGTTCTTCCCAGGAAGAGAATATTGAGGAAAAAGGAAAGATTACCAACATGATCGCCCGTTCCATCGACTACATATCTCAGTATTATATGGAGGATATCCGAATTGGGGACCTGGCAAAGGAAAGCCACATCAGCGAGACTCATTTCCGCAGGGTTTTCACTTCTTACATGCACATGAGCCCGCTGGAGTACATCAACAAAGTAAGGATCCAGACTGCATGTGAAATCCTGAAAAAGACAGACGAGCCCATTTCTGATATTGCCTACAAATGCGGTTTCACAACTAATTCCACATTTAACCGGAATTTCCGCCAGCTTATGGGAATGTCCCCGGCAGAGTGGCGGAAGCGTCCGGAAAATTATGAACAGCAGCTGCTGAAATTTGATATTCACTCAGAGAAAGGATGGTAGAATGTACGATTACAAAATAGTAGAACAGGTGACAAGAAAGAAAAAGAAGCTCTCCGGAGTTTTAAAAAAGACAATGGTATTCTTTGCAGTGGTATTTGTACTGATGGGAATTACCATCTCCCAGGCATTTATGCTGGCCGGCTTTTGTCTGGCAGGTCTGTATTTTATTTACGGAACCTTCTGCCAGAGGGATTATGAGTACACCCTGGAAAACGATACCCTTACCATTGACGTGATCTACGGAAACAAGTATAGAAAGACTGCCCATGAGCTGGATTTAAGAGAGCTTGAGATGATCGCCCCACACTGGCATCAGGCAGTGGCAAAGTACAAAAAGAACGGCGGAACCGAGCATCTGAAGAAATATGATTACACCTCCTATGAAGAGGATACGCCTTATTACACCATGATCATAAAGGAGGACGGACGCAAGATCAAACTCCTTTTGGATCTTACCCAGGAGATGCTCCATACCATCAAAACCAAGTATCCGCGGAAAGTCTTTTTTGCATAATTTAAAAAGAAAAGAATGTAACATATTCACAAAATGGACACATAAATTTTGTGAAAAAGTACAGGAAATACATTTTTTTATGTTTTATCTGGTGAAAATAAACGACGGAATTCGTTAAGATGACGAAAATATATAGAAAAATGAACGAACAGTAAAAAAGTTAAAAACACACATAATGGTCGAAAATGCACATTATATGAGCGGTATTGCATACATCAAAGGGCATACGGATGTTATAATGCATTCATAAGAAATACGAAGAAACAATTTATTAAGGGAGGATATTTCTATGAAGAAAAAAGTACTTACCGTATTACTCACAGGTGCAATGGTAGCTTCCATGGCAGCTGGCGCAACAGTTGTATCTGCAGAAGAGAGCGACAACACCTTAACTGTATGGGCATGGGACCAGAACTTCAATATTAAATCCATGCAGATCGCAGCTGACCAGTATGCAGCCGACCATGAGGGATTCTCAGTAGATATTATCGAGACCTCTTCTGATGACTGCCAGACCAAGCTTACCACAGCAGCGAATGCAGGTGACTACAGCACTCTTCCTGACATCGTTCTTATGCAGGACAACAGCTATCAGAAATTCCTGAAAGCTTATCCGGATGCTTTCACAGATCTGAAAGATATGGATATCAACTGGGATGATTTCGGAGCTCTGAAACAGTCCTATTCCATGGTAGATGATACACATTACGGTGTTCCGTTTGATAACGGTGCAGTTATTGCATGCTATCGTACAGATATCCTTGAGGAAGCTGGATATACACTGGATGACCTTACAGACATCACATGGTCCAGATTCGAAGAGATCGGTAAAGACGTTCATGAGAAAACCGGCAAATACCTTCTTACAAGCGAAGCAACAGGCGGCGACACACTTATGATGATGATCCAGTCCTGCGGTGCTAACTTCGTAAACGAAGACGGTGAAGCTTATATCGTTGGCAACGAGACAGCTGAGAAATGTATCGACCTTTACACAGAGCTGGTACAGAATGACGTTGTAAAACTTGTAAACAACTGGGATGAGTATATTGCAACAATCACAAGCGGCGAGGCTGCTGGTATCGTAAACGGTAACTGGATCACAGCTACTCTGATGTCCACAGAGGATCAGAAGGGCTTATGGGGAATCACCACAATGCCTAAGGTTGACGGTGTTGACACAGCTACCAACTATGCAAACAACGGCGGATCTTCCTGGTATATTACCTCTAACTGCCAGAACGTAGAGCTTGCTGAGGACTTCCTTGCAAGCACATTTGGTTCCAGCACAGATTTATATGATGCAATCCTTCCGGAGACAGGTGCTATTTCCTGCTACCTGCCAGCTGGTGAGTCTGATGTTTACAACGAGCCAAACGAGTTCTTTGGCGGACAGCCAATATTCTCAACAATCGTAGAGTACTCCTCTCATATTCCGGAGTTCACAAAGACTCCATACCACTATGAGGCAAGAGAGTGTGTCAACACAGCTGTTGTAAATATCGTAAACGGAACTTCTAAAGAAGACGCTCTTCAGGAAGCACAGGATACACTGGCATTCAAGATGACTGAGTAATCTTTCTTGCGAAGTGATTTCAGACTGAATAAGAAATAATTTTTAGGGAGGCGGGGGACTGCTAAGTGGTCCTCCGTTTTCTATACTAAAATATGGGCATTAAATGAAAGTGCAGCGGCAAATTTTCCCAGATCATTTGTCGGTACACATGACTTGAAAGGAGGAGTTCCTGTGAATTCCAAGAGAAAAGGTATGACCCTGGCTACCAAGCAGAAGGCAGCCGGATGGATCTTCCTGGCACCCGCTTCTATTATGATCGCAATCATGAGCTTTTATCCCATGATTCGTGCATTCATCATTTCCCTGCAGACTGGTGCCGGCGCAAATATGCGTTTTGCAGATCCGATCTTCAGCAACTACAAACGTATTCTTGCAGATAAAGTATTCCAGCAGTCCATTGCAAACACATTCCTGTATCTGATCATTCAGGTTCCGATCATGCTGGTGCTGGCAATCCTGCTTGCACAGCTTCTGAACAACAAGGATTTGAAGTTCAAGGGATTTTTCCGTACATGTGTATTCCTGCCATGTGCTACTTCACTGGTTTCCTATTCTTTGATCTTCCGTTCTATGTTTGCAACAGACGGTCTGATCAACAGTGTTCTGATGAAACTGGGAATCCTGTCCTCAGGATATAACTTCCTTGGAAACGCTACCAGCGCAAAGATCGTAATCATTATCGCGCTGATCTGGAGATGGACCGGATACAACATGGTATTCTACCTGGCAGGTCTTCAGAACATTGAATATTCTGTATACGAGGCAGCCAAGATCGACGGTGCAAACGGATGGAAAACCTTCTGGAAAATTACAGTACCGCTTTTGAAGCCAACCATTATCATGACATTCATTATGTCCATCAACGGTACCTTACAGCTGTTCGATGAGTCTATGAACCTGACAAAGGGCGGTCCTGCAAACAGTACCATTACAATGTCACATTATGTTTACAATACCTGTTTTGTCAACGTGCCGAACTTTGGATATGCAGCAGCAATGTCCTTTATTATCTTTATCATGGTAGCGATTCTGGCATTTATCAACTTGAAAGTAGGTGATACTCGTGACTAAGAAAAACAAATCTGCAATCCAGAGAAGACTGATTCCTACATATATTTTTCTGATCATTGTATCATTTTTCTCCGTATTCCCGCTGTACTGGATGATTTCCGCAGCTACCAATACTTCCACAGATGTATCACGAGGACGCATTATTCCGGGAAGTCATTTTATGGAGAACTTTAACAATCTGACTTCACAGCAGCCCCTTTGGAGAGCGCTTGGAAACTCTTTCCTGTATGCGATCCTGACCACTGTGATCTGCCTTCTGATCTGCTCCATCGCAGGATACGGATTTGAAGTTTATCATGACAAAGGAAAAGACAGACTGTTTTCCATTCTGCTTCTTGCCATGATGGTTCCCCAGGTTGCTACAATGGTTCCGTTATTCAAGATGTTTTCAAAGGCAAAGCTTCTGAATACCTCCATCGGTTTCATCCTTCCGATCATTTCCACACCGTTTATGATCATGATGTTCCGACAGAATGCCCGTGCATTCCCAGTAGATATTATCGAAGCTGCACGTATTGACGGATTAAGTGAAGTCCGGATCTTCTTCCAGATGTTTATTCCAACCATGAAATCAACCTACGCAGCAGCCGCTGTTATTACCTTTATGAATGCCTGGAATGCATACTTATGGCCGAAGGTAATTATGACAGATAACAAAGCCATCACAATGCCGATGCTGATCGCCAACCTGATCACAGGTTATGTGACGGATTACGGTATGCTGATGTGCGGCGTATTATTCTGTTCCATTCCGACTATGGTTGTATTCTTCGTACTGCAGAAACAGTTTGCAGAAGGTATTACCGGTGCGGTAAAATAAGTTTGGAAAATGAGAGGGTGCTGCGATTTGTCTGCGGCGCCCTTTTGTTGAATAAGCGCAAATATTTATATATTTATCTTAATAAATTTCATGGAAATAAACTCTTATGTGAGTATAATAGGAACTTAGAAATTTTTATTGAAGAAACAGAAAGGATCGTATATGAAGGAATTTGATTATTCATTAGTAAAGAATCCGGAATATTTTAAGGACGGAAGAATGGATGCCCATTCCGACCACATCAGTTACGCCAATCCAGAGGAAGCTTCTCTGGAGGAGACTTCTTTTCGCCACAGCCTGAACGGCATCTGGAAATTCCATTATGCCCGCAACTATGAAAGTACAGTAAAGGGCTTTGAAAAGGAAGAGTATTCCTGCAGGGACTGGGATGATATCCGCGTACCTGCACACATTCAGATGGAAGGCTACGACGCTCCCCAGTATGCCAACGTGCAGTACCCATGGGAAGGCCATGAAGACATCCATCCTGGAGAAATCCCGGAGCATTTCAATCCAGTGGCAAGCTATGTGAAATATTTCGAAGTGCCGGAGCAGATGAAAGGAAAACGTCTTTTCATTTCCTTCCAGGGCGCAGAGAGCGGAATTGCCCTGTGGCTGAATGGAAAGTTTGTGGGATACAGCGAGGATTCTTTCACCCCGTCCGAATTTGAACTCACTGATTATGTGAAAGGTGGGGAAAACAAGCTGGCAGCCCAGGTGTTTAAGTGGACAGCAAGCAGCTGGTGCGAGGATCAGGATTTCTACCGTTTCTCTGGCATTTACAGAGAGGTTTATCTTTATACGGTGCCGGATGTACATGTGTATGATCTGCAGATTCGCGCGATTCCAGATGAGACATTAAAGAAGGCAGAATTTGAGATTAAAACAATTGCATGGGGAAAAGGAAGCGTACATATTGTTCTTTCAAAAGACGGACAGACGGTGCTGGAAGACAGTAAGAGTCTGGGAGCGGTGGCAGCAGAATCAGGCAGCAGGAATATGGATGCAGATGCAAAGAACAATGATGACGGCAAAGGTGCAGCTGCACAGGCTGATTCTTTGGACATTTTCACATGGACCGTAGAGAATCCCATTCTCTGGAGTGCAGAAGATCCCCAGCTTTACGATTTGGTTCTGGAAGTTTCCGATGAAAACGGTACTCTTCAGGAAGTCATCCCGCAGAAAATCGGTTTCCGCCGCTTCGAAATGAAAGACGGAATCATGACCTTAAACGGCAAGCGAATTGTATTCAAAGGCGTGAACCGCCATGAGTTCAGCTCCGTCACAGGAAGATGCGTATCTGAGGCAGAGCTTCGTAAGGATCTGACTACCATGAAGCAGAACAATATCAATGCCATCCGTACCTGCCATTACCCGGACGCATCTATGATCTACCGGCTTTGCGATGAGTTCGGCATTTACATGATCGACGAGACTAACCTGGAGAGCCATGGCTCCTGGGATGTGGCAGAATTTACTAAGGACTATACCTATGTAGTTCCTCACGACAAGCCGGAGTGGCAGGCTATGATGCTGGATCGTGCCAATTCCATGTACCAGAGAGACAAGAACCATGCGGCAATTCTCATCTGGTCCTGCGGAAATGAGTCCTTCGGCGGCAAGGACATTTTTGAAATGTCCCAGTTTTTCCGAAACACAGATCCTACCCGTCTGGTACATTACGAAGGGGTTTGCCATGACCGCAGATACAATGCCACCAGCGATATGGAAAGCCAGATGTATCCGTCCGTAGAGGCAATCAAGGACTTCCTTGCAAAGGATGATTCCAAGCCATTTATCTGCTGTGAATACACCCACGCAATGGGAAATTCCTGCGGAGCCATGCATAAATATACAGACCTTACCGACACCGAGCCGAAATACCAGGGTGGTTTCATCTGGGACTATATTGACCAGTCCATTTACAAAAAAGACCGTTACGGCAAAGAATTCCAGGCCTACGGCGGAGACTTCGGTGAGCGTCCTACTGACTATAATTTCAGCGGCAACGGAATTGCCTACGGCGGCAGCCGTGATGCGTCTCCGAAGATGCAGGAAGTGAAGTTTAATTACCAGAACATTACGGCACAGGTAACAGAAGAAACCGTGAAGGTTATCAACAAGAACCTGTTTGTAAATACCAATATCTTTGACTGCAAGGCAACGCTTCAGAAAGATGGAAAGGTTGTGCGTACAGCTGTCATGGAGACTGCAGTAGAGCCTTTAAGCCAGAAAGAATATGCCCTTCCATTTAAGAAAGAGGAAAAAGCAGGCGAGTATACCGTAACCGTATCCTTCCATCTGAAAGAGGATAAGCCATGGGCAAAGGCTGGTCACGAGGTAGCCTTCGGCCAGTACGTATACAAAGTAGAAGCACCTGTGAAGCCATGCACAGCACCTCTTCAGGTCATTCACAGCATCCACAACATCGGTGTCAGAGGTGCAGAGTTTGAAGTACTTTTCTCCGTACTCAACGGCGGACTGGTATCCTATAAATACGCAGGTAAAGAAATGATCGAGGCAATTCCGAAGCCTAACTTCTGGCGTGCGCCAACAGACAATGACTGTGGAAATCTGATGGCAATGCGCTACGCACAGTGGAAAATTGCCAGCATGTATGTAAACCACAAGGAATACAGAGGCGCAGCCTACGGACCGGGAAATGAACCCAAGGTGGAAGAGAAGGAACATTCTGTAAAAGTATCCTACACCTATTTCCTTCCTACAACCCCGGCGGCAGAGTGCACTCTTGCTTACGAGGTTTACGGAGACGGAAGAGTACGCACTACCCTTTCCTATGATCCTGTGAAGGAGCTTGGCGACATGCCGGAGTTCGGTGTGATCTTCAAGTTTAATGCAGATTATGACCATGTAAGCTGGTACGGACTTGGAGAGGCAGAGACCTACGCAGACCGCAAGAAAGGTGCTAAGCTTGGCATCTACAGCAACCTGGTAAAAGATAATATTGCAAGATATATGGTTCCCCAGGAGTGCGGCTCCAAGGAAGAGGTAAGATGGGCGAAGATCACAGACCGCAAGGGCAGGGGAATGCTCTTTGAGATGGATCAGGAAAACGGCCCGATGATGTTCTCAGCCCTTCCCTATACCCCGCATGAAATGGAAAATGCAATGCATCCTTACGAGCTTCCGGAAGTTCACTACACCGTAGTCCGTGTGGCAAAAGGCCAGATGGGAATCGGAGGAGATGACAGCTGGGGCGCACGTACTCATGAAGAATATCTGCTGGATGCAGGTAAGCCAATGGAATTCTCATTTGTATTTAAGGGGATCTGAGAGGGAGATGGCGATGGCAAAAAAAATAGAATACGGCCATTTTTTACATGGTGGTGATTACAATCCGGAACAGTGGCTGGATCGTCCGGATATTTTGCAGAAAGATATTGAATATTTCAAAGAAGCCCATATCAATACTGTGTCTGTAGGGATTTTTTCCTGGGCTGTGCTGGAACCGGAAGAGGGAAAATACAATCTGGACTGGCTGGAGCAGATCATTGATAATTTATACAAAGAGGGAATCTATACCATCCTTGCCACACCATCCGGTGCAAGGCCAAAGTGGATGGCAGACAAATACCCGGAAGTCCTTCGCATGGATCCGGACCGTACCAGAAGATTTTTTGGAGGCAGGCATAATCACTGCTACACCTCCCCTGTATACAGGGAGAAGGTTCATGCAATAGATAAGCTGCTTTCCCAGAGACTTGGCAGCCATCCAGGGGTGATCCTGTGGCATATTTCCAATGAATTCGGCGGAGAGTGCTACTGCCCGCTGTGTCAGCAGAAATTCCGGGAATGGCTGAAGGAGAAATACGGAACCATTGAGAAGCTGAATTCCAGTTGGTGCACCACTTTCTGGAGCCATACTTACAACAGCTTTGACCAGATTGAGGCGCCATCACCCAAAGGAGAGGATGCTTTGCATGCCCTGAATCTGGACTGGAAACGCTTTGTCACAGACCGCACCCTCGACTTTATCAAAGAAGAGATATCTGCAATCCGTGAAGGCGGTTCAGAGCTTCCGGTAACAGCCAATCTGATGTACGATTACAATGGACTGGATTATAAGAAATTCCGTGACGTTCTGGATGTTGTGTCCTGGGACAACTACCCGGGCTGGCACAAAAAAGAGGAATATCTTACTGCCATTGATGCAGGCATGCAGCATGACCTTATGCGCAGCATCAAGAAGCAGCCCTTCCTTCTTATGGAATCCTGCCCCTCCGCTACCAACTGGAAGCCTATCAATAAGCTGAAAAAGCCAGGCATGATGCTGGCAGCCTCTTTGCAGGCTGTGGCTCATGGAGCTGACAGTGTGCTGTACTTCCAGCTGCATCAGAGCCAGGGTGCTTCTGAGAAATTCCATGGGGCTGTGATCGACCACTACGGCGGTGATGATACCCGTGTGTTTAAAGAAGTGACAGAAGTAGGAGAAGCTCTTGTGAAGCTTCAGGAAGTATGCGGAAGCCAGATGAAGGCTCCGGCGGCTGTCCTTTACGACAGAGAGAACAACTGGGCAATACAGGATGTACAGGGTCCGAGAAACGAAAATATGTTTTATACAGAAGCAGTACAGAAGCAGTACCGTGCACTGCGGGAGCAGGGTCTGAATGTGGATGTGATTTCCATGGAACATGAGCTTTCCGATTATAAAATCGTGGCAGCACCCATGGCTTATATGTTCAAGGATGGCTATGAGAAGCAGCTGAGAGTATTTGCTAAGAACGGTGGAACACTGGTGATTACCTACTGGTCCGGACTTGTGGATGAAAACGATAAATGCTTCCTTGGTGGTACACCTTACGGTCTGCAGGAGGCAGCAGGTCTTCGTACAGAAGAAATTGACGCCCTTTACGACTGGGAAGAGAACTTTGGTATCCCGGAAAAAGGTAATCATCTTGGAATAACAGGTACTTATACATGCAAAAATCTGTGTGAGCTTGTAAAGACTTCTGATGCCGAAATTCTCATGCGCTATGGCAAGGATTTCTATGCAGGAAAACCGGTACTGACGCATAAGACATATGGGAAAGGGCATATATATTACGTATGTGCAGATATGGAGCTGGCTTTCTATGAGGACTTCTATGGAAGAATCGTAAAAGAGGCGGGAGTGCAGGCTCCTCTTAAATTTGTTCCTGCAGGTGTTTCTGTATCTTTGCGTGAAAACGAAGCGTATGAATACCTGTTTATCCAGAACTTTGCAAGAGAAGCAAAAGCAGTTCCAATCCCGACAGGATATGAGTTAATCTACGGAACAGAAACGGAAGTTCTTGAACCTCTGGAAACAAGAATTCTGAAACGAAGAAAATTAATAACGAAATAAGAGGAGAAGATGAAAATTCTCCTGAATAAAAGAAGCTGGTGTGAAAAAAGATTTTTTGACACTGGCTTCTTTTTGACTGTATAATAATAAAAAAATACATTATATGAGAAAAGTTTCATTATTATACAGTCAGGAGGTACCCTGTGCAAAAAGAACTTTTGGAAAAGCTTCGGGAAATTACAGAAGAAGAGAAACGGATCCTGAACGGAGAGGCTGAAGTAGATAGAGACCTTTATACATCAGGAAAGGATTTTACTGTTGACAGCAGCAAGATGCTGGAGGAGGGAAAGCTGATCGCGGTGCGTACCCACACACGATTTATTCATTTTCCTCTCCATCGGCATAATTATGTGGAGGTTCTTTATGTCTGTGAGGGATCCCTTACCAATATTATAGATGGAAAACAGGTAATTGTGCGAAAAGGGGAACTTCTTTTTCTGAATCAGTTCACCCATCATGAAATCCTGGCAGCAAAAAGAAATGACATTGCGATTAATTTTATGATTCTACCGGAATTTTTCGATGTGGCATATACAATGGCGGGCAACAACAATGTGCTGGCGAATTTTCTGGTGAATGTGCTTCGCCGTGATAACCAACGAGGAGAATATCTTCATTTTAAGGTGTCAGAGGTGCTGCAGATCCAGAATCTTCTGGAGAATATGATTTATTCCCTTGTGACAGGCCGGGGAAACCAGAATCGGATTAATCAGACCACAATGGGGCTTATTTTCCTTTATCTACTGGACTCTGTGCAGTGTGTGGAAATGCGGCTGCCAAATCAGTATGAGAATATGATTTCCATGACTACGCTGGATTATATTGAGCAGAAATACCGCACTGCTACTCTTACTGAGCTTTGCGAAATGCTTCACCTTCCTATGCATGTGCTTAGTAAAATGATCAAGAAAACCACGGACTTTAATTTTAAAGAGCTGCTGCAGAGAAAACGCCTCAGCAAGGCGGTGGAACTGATGTGTGATACAGATCTTCCTATCAGTGATGTGATCGCAGCAGTTGGGTATGAGAATAACAGTTATTTTCACCGGGTGTTTAAAGAACGCTATCATGTAACGCCAAGAGCCTTTCGTCTGGAAAATAAAAAAAGCGACCAGGTGCGTTTATAAAAAATCCAAAAAATTTATAATTTGTTCAAAAATTTTTTTTAAATTAGTTGCAAAAGGTTGACATCTAATTAGAAAAAAAATAAAATGAAGGCAAATAAATATATCAAGGAGGAAGTAAAATGAACAAAATGTGTAAAAAAGTTGTCAGCCTTCTTCTTGCAGCAGTGATGGTACTCACAATGACTGCCTTCGCTTCTGTTGTTTATGCCGCTGACGAAGACAGTGTAGAAGCTGACCCGAACTTCAAAATGGGCGTTATCCTTGTAGGCGATGAGACTGAAGGATATTCTGCAGCTCACATTGCAGGCATTAAGGAAGCTGCTGCAGAGCTTGGACTTGATAACAGCCAGATCATCTGGAAATATAAAGTTCCGGAAGATTCCAGCTGTTATGATGCAGCAATTGACCTTGTTGGACAGGGATGCTCCCTGGTAATCGGAAACAGCTACGGACATCAGACTTATCTGGTACAGGCTGCACAGGAGTATCCGGATGTAACCTTCGTTTCTATGACAGGTGATTTTGCAGCAATCAGCGGTCTTGAGAACTTCAAGAACGCATTCACAAACATTTATGAATCCCGTTATGTATCCGGCGTTGTAGCTGGCCTGAAGCTGAAAGAGATTATGGAAGACGGTACTCTTACAGCTGAAACTCAGCCAGACAGCTTTGATGCAGACGGCAATGTTAAGATTGGTTATGTTGGAGCATTCAGCTATGCAGAGGTTGTTTCAGGCTACACTGCATTCTACCTTGGTGTTAAGAGCGTAGTTCCGAATGTTGTAATGGAAGTTAAGTACACAAACTCCTGGTTTGATATTGACAAAGAGGGTGCAGCAGCTGAGGCACTTATTGCAAACGGCAGTGTTATCATTGGACAGCATGCAGACTCTACAGGTGCTCCTGCAGCTACACAGAAGCTTCATGATGATGGCAAGATCTGCTACTCTGTAGGATACAACATTGATATGATCGCAACTGCTCCTACAGCAGCACTTACTTCTGCAACCAATAACTGGGCTGTATATTACAAACACGCTATTGCAACTGTAATGGGCGGCGGTGATCTTGAGCAGGATTGGTCCGCAGGATATAACGATGATGCAGTAGGTATTACAGACCTTGGTGAATCCTGCGCAGAAGGCACAGCAGATTATGTTGCTGACATTGAGAGCAAGCTCAAAGATGGTTCTCTTCAGGTATTTGATACTTCTACATTTACTGTTGGCGGCGAAGAGGTTACTTCTGCACCGGTTGATCTTTCCTTCATGGATTACACAACTGATCCTGCAACTGTTGTATACCAGGGCGAGACAGTTGAGGCAATTCAGGACGGACATTTTGCAGAGTCCACATTCAGAAGTGCTCCATACTTTACACTTCGTATTGACGGAATCACAGAGGATGCAGAGGCAGTTGAATAACTGACAGACCTTATGTGAAATGCTGTTTCTGACAGCTAAGAATTAGATGAATCCAAAAGGGGAGCTGTAAAAATGGCTCCCCTTTTCTTAATGAAAAAGGGAAGGGAGGCACAACACTTTGGAATATGCAATTCAGTTAAAAAATGTTACCAAAACATTTGGAAAAGTTGTTGCCAACAAAAATGTAAGCCTTGATGTAAAAAAAGGCGAGATCCTCTCCCTCCTGGGAGAAAACGGAAGCGGTAAGACTACCCTTATGAATATGATCTCCGGTATCTATTTTCCGGATTCAGGAGAAATCCTTGTTGATGGGAAGAGAGTAGAAATCCGCTCACCAAAAGATGCTTATGATCTGGGAATCGGTATGATCCACCAGCATTTTAAGCTGATTGATGTATTCAGTGCCACAGAGAATATTGCGCTTGGACTTGATAAAAAACAGAAATTCGATCTGAAAGAGGTTCGGAAAAAAGCACAGGCTATTTGCGACAGATATCATTTTGACCTGGATCTGAATCAGAAGGTCTATGAGATGAGTGTATCTCAGAAACAGACTCTGGAGATTGTAAAGGTACTTTACCGAGGTGCGAATATTCTGATTCTGGATGAGCCTACTGCAGTGCTTACACCGCAGGAAACAGAACGTCTCTTTGAAGTAATCCGTAATATGAAGGCAGATAACAAATCTGTTATCATTATCACGCACAAGCTTCATGAAGTGTTAGAGATTTCTGATCAGGTTGCAATTCTAAGAAAAGGTGAATACATAGGCACAGTAAATACCAGTGAAGCTACAGAAAACTCCCTGACAGAGATGATGGTGGGCAAAAAGGTAGAACTGAACATTGCCCGTTCTGCACCGGTGAATCCGGTGAAACGTCTGGCAGTATCTCATCTGACTGTATATAATCGCGAGGAAATCAAGATATTGGATGACGTAAGCTTTGATGTTTACGGAGGAGAGATCCTGGGAATCGCAGGTATTTCCGGAAATGGCCAGAAGGAGCTTCTGGAAGCCATTGCAGGACTTCAGATCACAGCGCAGGGAAGCAGCATTGAGTTCTATGAGCGCGGCAAAGAAGATCAGCCGCTTCAGCTGGTTGGTAAAACACCAAAGAAGATCCGCGATGCAGGCGTTCACCTTGCATTTGTTCCGGAGGATCGTCTTGGCATGGGACTGGTAGGCTCTATGGGTATGACCGGAAATATGCTTCTTAAAAGCTATGGAAAGGGCTCATCCCCGATTACAGATATGCGTACTCCAAGAAAAATGGCAGAAAAGGTGAAAGAGGAACTGGAGGTTGTAACTCCAAGTCTGAACACTCCTGTATCCCGTCTGTCCGGCGGAAATGTGCAGAAGGTTCTGGTAGGCCGTGAAATTGCAGAGGCACCTACTGTACTGATGACTGCATATGCGGTAAGAGGCCTTGATATCAATACCTCCTACACAATTTATAATCTTCTGGATGAAGAGAAAAAAGAAGGGGTTGCAGTTGTCTACGTTGGTGAAGATCTGGACGTTCTTATTGATTTGTGCGACCGTATCCTTGTGCTTTGCGGCGGTAAGGAGAACGGCATTCTGGATGCCAGAACTACTACCAAGGAAGAAGTGGGACTTCTTATGACAAATCTTCGGAAGGAGGGAAAATAAATGAGTGAAGTAAAAACAAAAGAACCCTTGATCCGAATTATTAAGCGTGACAGAAGCAGCTTTGGCTATAAGGTATGGGTTCGGGCAGCAGCTATTATTCTGGCACTGGTCGTAGATGCTGTTTTTATTTACAGTGTAACCGGATTAAATCCGCTGTCTGTATACGGAGTTATGCTAAACGGAACCTTTATGACAAGCATCCGTTTTTCCTGGGCAATGCGAGATCTGGTAACTCTGCTTTGCATTGGTATTGCCCTTGCTCCTGCGTTTAAAATGCGCTTCTGGAATATTGGCGCAGAAGGTCAGGTACTTGTAGGCGGTCTTGCGACAGCTATGATTATGGTAAAATTCGGAGGAAGCCTTCCTACACCGATGCTTTTTCTGGTAATGTTCCTTACAAGTGTAATTGCCGGCGGTCTTTGGGGATTTATTCCGGCAGTATTTAAAGCATATTGGAATACCAATGAGACACTTTTCACCCTGATGATGAATTATGTTGCGACAAGTATTGTTGCATGTATGACGAACATTCTCAGAGGAAAGGCCTCCAGTCTTGGAAAACTGAACATGTCCACACAGGCCGGATGGTTTCCGCAGTTTATGGGACAGAGATACAACATCAATATTCTTATTGTTGTAATTCTGATGTTTGTTATGTTTTTCTATCTGAAATATTCCAAACAGGGTTATGAGATCACAGTAGTAGGTGAATCCGAAAATACTGCAAGATATGCCGGAATCAACGTAAAATGGGTCACCATCCGTACTATGATCATTTCCGGTGCAATCTGCGGTCTGGTAGGATTCCTGATCGTAGCCGGAAGAGATCAGACAATTTCCACCACATCTGCCGGTGGAAACGGATTTACTGCTATTATTGTTGCATGGCTTGCAAAATTCAATACTTTTTATATGGCATTGATTTCATTTTTGCTGATCTTCCTTTCCAAGGGCGCATCAGAAATTGCTTCTGCATACAGTCTGAATGATTATGCAGCAAGTATTATCGAAGGAATTATCCTGTTCTTTATTCTGGGAAGTGAATTCTTTATTAATTACAAGATGATCTTCCGGGGTTCCAAAAAGGAGGTGCACTAAATGAGTAATCTGATTGCGTGGATCATCAGGGCAATTCCATTTGGAACCATCATTATGTTTGGCTCCATGGGAGAAATTACTACTGAGAAATCCGGAAACCTGAATCTTGGTGTTCCGGGAATTATGTACCTTGGCGGTTTTGCCGGCTTTGCCAGCTCTTATTTCTATGAGAAAAATGCTGCAGACCCAAAAGGATGGATATGTGTGCTTCTGGCACTTACAGCAGCAATTGCGGCATCTATGCTCGGTGGGCTGATCTTCAGCTTCCTGACCATTACCTTACGTGCAAACCAGAACGTAACCGGTCTTGCTCTTACAACCTTTGGTATGGGTGTTGCCAACTTTTTCGGTGTATTTATTTTAAATGGTGCAAGCTATACAGCGGCACCTCTTGCCTATGCATCTTTTTCAAAGAAGATTCCGTTCCTGTCAACGAAGCTTGGAATTATCAGTAAAACGGTATTTCCTTATGGCTTTCTGGTGTATGCGGCAATTATTATTGCCATTGTACTTCACTATATACTGAACAAAACAAGAGTAGGTCTGAATCTTCGTGCAGTAGGAGAAAATCCGGGAACAGCAGATGCAGCAGGTATTAATGTTACAAAGTATAAATATCTGGCAACCTGTATTGGTGCAGGTCTTTCCGGTATTGGCGGCCTGTATTATGTACTGGATTACAACCAGGGAATCTGGGCAACTACAGGACAGATTGAAGCTCTTGGCTGGCTGGCTGTTGCGCTTGTAATTTTCACTACCTGGAAGCCGCTGAATGCAATCTGGGGTGCTTACCTGTTTGGAATGCTCTACTGGCTGTATCAGTTCCTTCCGAGTATTCTTGGAATTAAGGTGGCAAGCTATATTACCGATCTGATCCAGATGGTTCCGTATGTGGTTACTATCGTGGTTCTGATCGTGGTAAGCTTCCGCAAGAAAAAAGAAAATCAGCCTCCGGAAAGTCTGGGACTTTCCTACTTCCGAGAGGAAAGATAAGAGATTTTTGGAAATCCTCTGTGCAGATGTTTCTGGCATCTGCATGGGGGATTCTTTTATGTACAAACCCATGGAATTATGTGTGGCAGGAAGGCGAAAGTCAGGAGTTAACAGTTTGTGAAAAAAAGGTGTCCTCGTTCAAAAATGTTTACAAAATATTGCAAAAATGTTATATTATCTTTAACTGACACAGGCAAATGAGATCAGAAAGGAATATAAATTATGAAGAAAAGATATGTTCTTGCTGCCCTGGCAGCAATGGTAGTACTGGCAGGATGCGGGGGGAAAGCTTCCACAGACAATACAGATACACAGAACACACAGGATGCCCAGGACGATTCTGCAGCAGCATCTATGGATGACGATGAGCTGTCTGAGCTGGACCCGGAATTTTCCCAGGATCTGGAGAGCAATGAGGAAATCGATGCCGTGGATGATACAGAAGAGACAGCACTGGATCCCATCACTCCATCTGATTATCTTGTGAAAAATGCTTCCGATTACGTTACCATTGGTGATTACAGCGATGTGGAAGTGACCAAGTACACCTATGAGATCACAGATGACATGGTGCAGGAGGAAATTCAGGAAGAACTGGAGAGCTACAGCGAGGAAGAGTCTACAAATGCACCTTCTGAGGATGGCAATATTGTATATATGAATTTAACTGCTACAGTTGACGGCGAGGCCGGGGATGAGGAAGAAACCTTTATCATTCTCGGACAGGAAGAATACGGCGCTGAGTTTGATGAGAAGCTGACAGGCGTTTCTGCTGGGGATCAGCTTGATTTTTCCGTCACATACGGGGATGATACCTGGCAGGAGGACTGGCAGGGCAAAACCGTGGACTTCAAAGTAGAAGTAACGGATGTCACCAAATCCAACACGCCAGAGTACAACGACGATTACGTAAAGAACAACACAGACTACGACACCAAGGCAGACTACGAAGCAGCCGTAAAGGAAAACCTGCAGCAGAGCTATGACGAGCAGAGCACCTATGATGCGGAAGAGGAGCTGATCACGGCCTGCGTGGCAAAAACAGAGTTTACAGGCGAGTATCCGGATGCCCTGTTTGAATCCTGCAAGGAGGAAGTGCTTTCCGGCTACACCATGTTCATGGAAGATGGGGAGGAAGTAAGCGACGTTCTGGAAATGTTCGGCGTTTCCGAGTCCGATATTGAAGAAGAAGCCAAAAATCTTGTAAACCGCAGGCTGTTTATTGCTGCATATGTACAGGCAAATAATGTAGAGGTTACGGAAGAGGAATATGTAGATTATGTAAAAGAATACGCTGCATACTATGGTGAAACTGCAGCAGACTTTGAAGCCTTATATACAAGAGAGACCATTGTGAATGCCCTTTATGAAAGCAAGGTTACCGGACTTCTTATGGAGCAGGCAAAGGTAACAGAGGTTCCATATACAGCAGATACCTATGGAGATGAAGAGTCTGATGATGCCGAAAATATTGATGATATGGAAATGGTAGAAGAGGGAATCGGCGAGTAACAGTTGTATATTTTAACCTTTTTTAATAATTTTTAGTCTTTTAATTTTGTGATATATATGATATAGTAATTGATACGCGACAATGGACGAACAGCAATCTGGAGATGTGATTCAGAGAGTTTGTCCGCCCATTTATTGTATGGACAAAGTAGATTTGCCCAATAATTACTTTATCGTGTGAAAAAGGAGGAACGAGATGAAGTTTTCAGAAATGCCTTACAGCCGCGTTGATTTTCCGGCAGTAATCGCTCAGGGAAAGGAAATCATCCAGAGAGCTTCCCAGGCAAAGAGTGGGGAAGAGCAGTTTGAACTCCATCAGGAATTTAATAAGCTGATGGATCACGTAAAAACTCTTTACACAATTGCATATATCCGCAGGGATGGAGATGTGACAGATGAATTTTATGATGGTGAGAAGAGTTACTATGATGAGAAGCTTCCGGAGCTGAACGCAGTGACAAATGAGTATACGAAGGTGCTTTTTGCCACACCATACCGTCAGTATATGGAAGAGAAGATCGGACCGGTAGCCTTTAAGTCCATGGAGTTGGAAATGAAAAGCTTTAATGAGAGCCTGATCCCGCTGATGCAGGAGGAGAATGCACTGGCTTCCCGCTACAGTAAGCTGATCGCTTCCGCGAAGATCATGTGGGAAGGTGAGGAACTGAACCTTTCCCTTATGCGCAAATATATGCGTTCATCTGACCGTGACACACGTAAGAAGGCATGGGATGCTTTCTCTGAATTCTTCGAGAAGAATCAGCCGGAGATTGACGAAATCTATGACCTTATGGTGAAGAACCGTACCAAACAGGCACAGATGCTTGGATTTGAGAATTATATTGATATGGGCTATTGCCGTATGAACCGTAATTCTTACACCAAAGAGGACATTCAGAAGCTTCGTGATCAGATTAAGACCGTGTTTGTACCTCTTGCAGCGAAGATGCATAAGAATCGCCAGGCGCGTCTTGGAGTAGAGGCTCTTCGTTACTATGATATGGGGGTATATTTCCCACAGGGAGATCCGGCACCTACAGGAACACCGGAGGAAATTCTTGAAAGCGGACGTAAAATGTATTCTGAGATGTCCGATGAGACAAGAGATTTCTTTAATATGATGATGGAGAATGAGCTGTTTGATGTTTTCGGACGCAAAAATAAGGCTACAGGCGGATATATGACAGAACTTCCGGATTATGGTGTACCGTTTATTTTTGCTAATTTTAACGGAACCAGCGGAGATGTGGATGTTATCACACATGAATGTGGACATGCATTCCAGAATTATGTTTCCTGTAAGGATCCGATTACTGACCATTCACGTTATCTGACCATGGAGACTGCAGAAATCCATTCCATGTCCATGGAGTTCTTCGCAGAGCCATGGATCGAACTGTTCTTCGGAGAAAGAGGAGATGACTACCGCAAAATGCATCTGGAGGATGCCATCGACTTTATTCCTTACGGAACAATGGTAGATGAATTCCAGCATATTGTATACGGCAATCCGGAGCTTACCCCCAAGGAGCGTCGCGACGCATGGAACAAGCTGGAGGAAGAGTACCGTCCGTACCTGGATGGCACAGGCTGCAAGTTCCTGGAGGATGGCGCATACTGGCAGAGACAGCATCACATCTTTGAGATGCCGTTCTATTATATTGATTATGTACTTGCACAGCTTTGTGCATTCCAGTTCAAGATCCGCATGGAGAAAGACCACGACGGCGCATGGGCTGACTATATGAAGCTCTGCCGGCTTTCTGCAAGCGACTTCTATCCGTCTATGCTGAAGCAGGTAGGACTTACTGTTCCATTTGAGGAAGGCTGCATCCAGAAGATCGTGGATGAGCTGGACAAGAAGCTGGATTGATTTTGAACAGACAGGAAATGTGAGGCGTATTTGTGAAAAAATATGGGAATGATTACCGTCAGAACGGGAAACAATTTGAATATACCGGAAAATGGCACAGCACCGAAACCGAATTAAAGGATCTGAAGAGATATGCATGGATCTACACTGGTCTTATGGCAGCAGCCCTGCTTGCCTATATCGCAGGGCTTATGGTGAACAATGCCGGAAGCCGTGTCTTTTTTGTACTGCTTCCCTTCGTGACGATGGTCTTCCCCGTTTCCTATGGGATCATGGGAGGGGTGTCCCTTTTTCTTTTCTGCAGGCAGCAGGAGAGGGGAAAGGCATCTCAGGTTGTGATTCCAAAGGAACATGAGGGACATATGACCCGTGCCCAGTATGAGAAAGGGATCTGCCGTCCGGTAAGATGCAGCATTGCAGTGACCGGACTTAGCCTTTTTTCATGTGTGGCAGACCTGATTCTGATCCTTATGAAGCCTCAGGATCTTGTACTAACCAGGGAACTATTATTCGAGGCGGCTAGTGCTATTACTTTAGTACTGGGAAGTGTCACTGCTGTACAAAGTTGGCAGATTAAAGCAAAATTTACAATTTTTGAGTGAAAATCTTTCAGTTTTTGACAAAAATGGATAAAATTCCAGGCATATTTCATCACTTAACTATTGCACATGCAGTAAAACATGATAAAATAGAATAGCATAAGGCAACGTCATGAGGGGTTGCCGCAGTAGCTGCCATTGGGATAGTTACACATAAAAGTTACTGCTCACTTCGTGTTTAGTAACGCGCTTCGCGATGCACAGAAATCATGCTTTGCATGATTTCGCGCCGAAGGTCTCGGGTTTTCTGTGAACTTTGTTCACAAAAAACACCTCGCGGAATGCTACCAGTGAACAGTAATAATAAAACTCATAAAAGGAGGATATGATATGAGCAAGAAGAAGTTAATGGCCCTGTTATTATCAGGCGTCATGACAGCAACAACAGTGAGCGTTCCTGTTTTTGCTGAGGATGCAGACGCTGCAGAAGACACAGCTGATGCTGCAGAAGAAACTGAAGGAGGTTCTTCCGATACACCGCTGGTTGTTGGACAGACCAACTTCTCCGAGAAATTCTGCGGAATGTTCGCAGAAGCAGTTCCGGATCAGCAGATTGCCGATATCGTAGGTGCATATCTGTTTGACAATGACCGTGCAGGTGCTGTTATCTACAATGGTATTGAGGGAGAAACTACCGAGTATAATGGAACCGAGTATACTTATACCGGTCTTTCTGATATCACTGTTACACAGGGTGACGATGAGACTGTTTATGACATCAAGCTTCGTGACGATGTGAAGTTCTCTGATGGTGAGCCGCTTACCGCAGATGACCTTATCTTCACATTATATGTATATTCAGACACAGATTATGATGGAAATGCAACTCTGTATTCCACCAACATCAAAGGTATGAAGAACTACCGTCTGAACTCCACAGCAGCAGACTCCATCACAGATGAAGATGTTGCAAACACACTGGCTGAAATGCCGGATGAAGTTGCAGAGAAGGTGAAATCTGACCTGATCGTTCCGCTTCTTACAGGTGAGTACGCATGGGCACAGGATGCATGGGAAGACTATGCAGACGCTTACGGCGTAGCAAGCGGTGACGAGTTCTTCGCAATGCTTTACGCTACAGAAGATGATTACAGCGTAGAGGGCAAGGATCAGGATACCATCATTAATGAGATCGCTGACCAGTACGGCACAGATTATAAAACACTTGCTGCAAACTACGGCGATGAGGAATACTTTGATGAAGATGCTACCACAATTGCCCAGGAGTACCTGGTAGAGCAGAAAACTGCTGCAGGTGAGGGCGAGGAAGTTGCCAACATCGAAGGTATCAAGAAACTTGGCGATTATGAAGTTGAGATCACAACAGACGGATTCTCCGCTACTACCATCTACAACCTTGGCGTAATCGTTGAGCCAATGCATTACTATGGTGATACTTCTCTTTATGACTATGACAACAATCAGTTCGGTTTCACAAGAGGAGACCTTTCCTCCGTACGTGATAAAGCAAGCCAGCCGCTTGGCGCAGGTCCTTACAAATTTGTGAAATATGAGAACAAGACCGTATATCTGGAAGCAAACGAGAACTACTACAAGGGTGCTCCTAAGATCAAGTACCTTCAGTGGAGAGAGACTTCCGACGCAGATAAGATTGCCGGTGTTGAGCAGGGTACAATCGACCTTTCCGATCCATCCGGAAGCAAATCTGCATTCGACCAGATCAAGAGCATCAACAGCAACGGCGAGCTTGATGGCGACAAGATCATGGTTAACGCAACAGACAACCTTGGATATGGATATATCGGAATCAACTCCAACACTGTAAACGTTGGCGGCGATGCAGGTTCTGACGCATCCAAGAACTTAAGAAAAGCAATTGCAACTGTACTTGCTGTATATCGTGATGTAGCAATCGATTCCTACTATGGCGATGCTGCTTCCGTAATCAACTACCCGATCTCCAATACATCCTGGGCAGCTCCTCAGAAATCTGACGCAGATTATCAGGCAGCTTACTCTGTAGATGTTGACGGAAACGCACTTTACACAGATGACATGTCTGATGACGAGAAGTTTGCAGCAGCAACACAGGCAGCTCTTGGCTTTTTTGAGGCAGCTGGATACACTGTAGAAGACGGCAAAGTAACAGCAGCTCCGGAAGGTGCTAAGATGTCCTATGAGATCATCATCGGCGCTGACGGAAACGGAGATCACCCAAGCTTTGCAATCCTTACAGACGCTAAGGCAGCACTTGAGTCCATCGGATTCACACTTGAGATCAACGACGTTACAGACTCCAACATCATGTGGGATGCTTTAAATGCAGGTACAGCAGAAATGTGGGCAGCTGCATGGCAGGCAACAATTGACCCTGATATGTATCAGACATACCACAGCGAGAGCGTAAAGAGCAACTACTACCACATCAACGACGCTACACTGGATCAGGATATTATCGATGCTCGTTCTTCCGCAGATCAGGAATACAGAAAATCTGTTTACAAACAGTGCCTGGATATCATTCTTGACTGGGCAGTTGAGATTCCGGTATATCAGAGACAGAACTGCATTATCTACAGCCCTGAGCGTATTAATGCAGATACCTTTACAAAAGATGTTTCCACATTCTACTATTGGTACAAAGACATCGAGAACATCGAGATGAACTAAAGGTATAAAAGAAGAAGACTAGTTAGCGCAGTGGGCTCACCCTAACAAGTGAGCCCACTGCCTTACTGGCAGTATGCCTTGGGTACTGATGTGTGTTAGAGCCTTTTTCAAACACGCTCTAAGGCAGCTTGCAGAATCCGCTTTGGTGTTGCTGTCTGCGGTAACGCTCTGCATACAGCCAGAATCGGCAGGACACACTGCCAGTAAGAATATTTAGCCTTTCTTCTTGCCTGATACTGGAAAGGACAGATTAACTAAATGAAGAAATTTATTGTACGTCGTGTACTTCTGGGAGCGATGATTCTGTTCTTCGTTTCCATGATTATTTACTCAATTGAGAGAGCCCTTCCTACCTCTTATGTAGAAGGAAGAGCCCGTGACATGTCAATGAAACAGGGCGCAAAGCCTTATGACGAACTGGTTGCGGAACTGAATGCTTCCTACGGACTGGACAAGCCGGTTCTGGAAGGTTATTTTGTATGGCTTGGCAAGGCATTTCACGGTGAATTTGGAGAATCGTGGATTTTCCATCAGCCTGTAACCAAGAAATTTTCCAGCGTAATCTGGTATTCTTTTGTACTGGCGCTGGCGTCGTTCCTGTTGGAAATCATAATCGCCATACCTTTGGGTATTATATCGGCGACCAAACAGTACAGCAGGGTAGACTATGCGGTGACAGTATTTGCACTGATCGGTATTTCGCTGCCATCCTTCTTCTTTGCCACCATTCTGAAATGGATTTTCTCCATCAATCTGAAATGGCTGGACCTGTACGGCATTGTAGGCCGTATGCATGAGTCCTACAGCAGTGTAGGCAAGGTTCTGGATATGGCGCAGCATTTGATTCTCCCGGTTATCACACTGACGATCGTAAGCGTTGGTTCCCTGATGCGTTACACCAGAACCAATATGCTTGAGGTTCTCAATGCGGATTACATCCGTACAGCCAGAGCCAAAGGTGTGCCGGAGAAGAAAGTGGTCTATCATCATGCTTTCCGAAACACTCTGATCCCGATCATCACCATCCTTGGAAGTACGCTTCCGAACCTGTTTGGAGGAGCGATGATCACGGAGACCTTGTTCCAGATTCCGGGAATCGGATACACATCCTACCAGGCACTGACCCAGGGTGATATTCCGTTTACCATGTTCTATATGGTATTCCTGGCATTTCTGACACTGACCGGCAATCTGATCGCAGACATCCTGTACGCTGTGGCAGATCCAAGGGTACGAGTAAATTAGGAGGAAAAACATGAGTACAGATCCAACAAAGAAAAAAGATGAGCATGTCAGTACCTCCCAGGCACTGGATGATGAGCAGCGTGTAAAAGTTCTCTCACCTGGAATGCTTGTTGCCAAACGTTTTTTCCGTAACAAGCTGGCTGTGGCAGGACTTGTAATTCTTGTAGCAATGTTTGTGTTCTCATTTGTAGGCGGTATGATCAGTCCTTACGGTGAGAGCCAGGTTTTCCGTAAGACCGAGCATGTATGGAAGGACTATGCGGGAGCCACTTATAATAAGGCATATATTTTTGAGACTGTTGACGGCACTGAATTTCCGGCAGCAGGACAGCAGAAATTCATTCTTGCAACAAACAAAGGAGACGCATCCTTTGAGGCTGACGGCGTAACCTATGCACTTGAGAACAAAGGCGAAGAGTACTGGGCAATTTATTCCGCAGAGCCGGTTGCCACTGTTCTGACACTGAAGGGTAAATCCACTTATAAGGAATCCGGAAGCGTAACTGTGACAGATGAGATCAAGGAAGGCTACGAAGCAGCTGTAGAGAATGACGAGGATACCTTTGAGGTTGACGGCACCACTTACAGCATTGAGAAATCCGGCCGTGAGAATGTGATCACCATTTCCGGCGAGGTTGCCTTTGCTACCAAGAAAGTATTCAGCGCAGCAAGCAACGATGCAGAGCTTGGATTCGAATTCCAGCAGCTTGCACTGGATGCATTAGAAGCAGGAGATGACTCTTTCGAGTGTGACGGCGTGACTTATGAGATGAGCACAGTTGAGGGTGAGACAGCTACAGAGATCACAAAGGACGGCGAGGTTTACGCTACCGTTTCCGGTCTTTTAGTTTCCCCGCAGGCAAATGGCGTGTTCCTTTCCCTTTCCTTTAAGGAAGCGGTAGAACAGGCAATCACAGAGAAGGCTTCCACATTCACAGCTCTGAATGAGAACGGTGGGGAAGAGACCTATCAGCTTCAGACAAAGAATACACAGTATGTAGTCCGTAATCAGAAAGAGACCACTGTCAATGACACTTATTCTGCCCCAAGCAAGAAGCACTGGGCTGGAACAGACGGAAACGGTATGGATATGCTGACCCGACTGATGTACGGCGGACGTATCTCCCTGATGATCGGTTTCGTTGTTATTATTATCGAGGGTATCATCGGTATTCTCATCGGCGGTATCTCCGGTTACTTCGGAGGATGGGTAGATACCATTCTCATGCGTGTGGTTGATGTTGTAATCTGTATCCCGGCAATGCCGCTGTACATTATCATCGGTTCCGTTATGGATTACTACAAGATCGATCCACGTATCCGTATTTATGCTCTTTGTGCGATCCTTGGTATCGTAGGATGGCCAAGCATTGCCCGTATGGTCCGCGGACAGATCCTTTCTCTTCGTGAGCAGGAGTTCATGGTTGCTACAGAGGCTACTGGCGTTCGTGTTTCCAGACGTATTTTCCGTCACCTGATCCCCAACGTTATCCCGCAGCTGATCGTTATTGCGACTATGGGACTTGGCGATGTTATTCTGATGGAGGCAACACTTAGCTTCCTCGGAATCGGTGTTAAATTCCCGTACGCATCCTGGGGTAACATTGTAAATGCGGTAAATGATGTATATGTCCTGACCAACTTCTGGTTTGTATGGATTCCGGCCGGATTTTTGATCCTGCTGACAGTTCTTGGATTCAACTTTGTAGGTGATGGTCTTCGTGACGCATTTGACCCGAAAATGAAACGGTAGGTGAGAGAATATGGCATTATTTGGTAAGAAAAACGCAAATTATATCTCAGCTAAGGAAACAAAGAGAATCTCCAAAGAGAATCGAAGAATCACCAATGAGATAGAGAAAAAGAGAAACAGAAAGAATATTCCGGAGTCCGAGTATATTACAAAGATGAAGAATCCGGAGAATGTAGTAGAGTTTGATAACGTTCATACTTATTTCTTTACAGATATCGGAACTGTCAAGTCTGTTGACGGCGTCAGCTTCGATATTCCACAGGGAAAAACAGTTGGAGTAGTTGGAGAGTCCGGCTGCGGTAAATCCGTAACCAGCCTTTCCCTGATGCAGCTGGTACAGCGTCCTCAGGGACAAACGGTAGAGGGCGAGATCCGTTTTAATACAGGCGATAAGGTTTACAATATTGTAAATACTCCGTCAAGCATTATGCAGAAGCTTCGCGGAAATGAGCTTTCCATGATCTTCCAGGAGCCTATGACTGCGCTGAACCCGGTTTTCCGTATTGGTGAGCAGGTGGATGAGATCACCATGCTTCACAATCCGGATATGAGCAAGGAGCAGGTGAAGGCAAGAACCATCGAAATGCTGGAGATGGTTGGTATTGCCAACAGCGAGGGTGTTTACAAAATGTATCCTCATGAGCTTTCTGGCGGTATGCGTCAGCGTGTTTGTATCGCAATCGGTCTTGCATGTAATCCAAGACTGATTATCGCTGATGAGCCTACCACAGCTCTTGACGTTACTATTCAGGCACAGATTCTGGATCTGATGCGCAATCTGAAGGATAAGATCAATTCTTCCATTATGCTGATCACCCATGATCTTGGTGTTATCGCAGAGATGGCAGATTATGTAGTAGTTATGTATGCTGGACGTGTGGTTGAGAAGGGTACTGCAAGAGAAATCTTCAATCATCCGTCTCACCCGTACACCATTGGACTGATGCGTTCCAAACCGGTTGTTGGCAAGAAGGTTGACAAGCTTTACAGTATTCCGGGTAAGGTTCCGAACCCAATTGACATGCCGGATTACTGCTACTTCCGTGACCGCTGTGAGCTGAGCTGTGATAAATGTCAGGGAAGCTATCCAGGGGTTGTCAAGTTAAGTCCGACACATGAGGTAAGCTGTTATCGTTATGCTGACCGTCCAGAAGCGGGATGGCTGGCAAATGTTCATCCAGGGGAAGGGGGAAAAACTCATGAGTGAGAATAAGACAGCAGAAAATACAAAGAATCAGCAGTCCGATAACATTCTGGAGGTATCCCATCTTAAAAAATATTTCCCAATCAAGGGTGGAATGTTCGGCAAGCAGGTTGGTGCCGTGAAGGCAGTTGATGATGTTTCCTTTACTTTAAAACGAGGAACAACAATGGGTCTTGTAGGAGAGTCCGGATGTGGTAAATCTACAACAGGACGTACCATTTTAAGACTGATCGAGAAGACAGACGGACAGGTCCTTTTCAATGGAAAGGATGTATATGGTCTTTCCCGTAAGGAAATGCGTGATATGCGTACTAAGATGCAGATCATTTTCCAGGATCCCTATTCTTCCCTTTCTCCGAGACTTCCAGTTGGTGAGATTATCGGAGAGGCAGTAAGAGAGCACAATCTGGTTCCAAAGTCTGAGTATGCAGATTATGTAACTAAGATTATGGATGACTGTGGTCTTCAGTCCTATCATAAGGATCGTTATCCTCATGAGTTTTCAGGTGGACAGAGACAGCGTATCTGTATTGCAAGAGCGCTTGCTTTGAATCCGGAATTCGTTGTGTGTGATGAGCCTGTTTCTGCACTTGACGTTTCTGTACAGGCACAGATCATCAACCTGTTAAAGGAGCTTCAGGAAAAACGCAACCTGACCTACCTGTTTATTTCACATGACCTTTCTGTAGTTGAGCATATTTCCGATACTATCGGTGTTATGTATCTGGGAGGTCTTGTGGAGACTGGTACCACAGCAGATATTTTTGCAAATCCTCTTCATCCGTATACAGAGGCTCTGTTCTCTGCAATTCCAATGCCGGATCCGGATCTGAAGAGAAACCGTATCATTCTGGAGGGTAATATTCCTTCTCCTTTATTATTTGTTCATTTTCCTGATCCTTTTAAGAAATTCCTCGGTCAGACTCCGGTAATCCCTTGCCCCGTTTGACGAGGGTGCATAATCGAAAATGCTCCGTGCATTGTACTGCGCCTCTCCCAGCGCCACGTTGTTCCGTATGGTTGTCTCGAACACGCTCTCCCCCAATGTTTCTATCAGACTCTCCCTGATGTCCACGTCCAGCTTTCTTCCCGCATTGTATTTTGTCATGAAGTAACCGAGAATCCTGACCTCCGCGCCGAGTTTCCTTCTGAGCAGGCCGATGATATAATGTATCTTCTCGATTCCTTTCATGGCGAAATAGTTCCCGTCCGTGGGTATGATCACAAAATCACTCGCCATAAGCGCGTTCTGTGTGATGATGCCCAATGAGGGAGGACAGTCTATCAGAATATGGTCATACTTCTTTTCCAGGCCTCTTATTATTTCCCTGAAAAGAAATTCCCTCCCGGGGGTGGTGTTCATGATCACTTCCGTGGCCGCCAGGTCCAAGGACGCCGGCAGCACATCCACCCTGTCCAGCCACGTGAGAGGCTTCAGCTCCAGGGGTCTGTCCTGCATGATTTCCTGCAGCACACTCTCGAGCATGACATCCTGGGGAAGACTTGCCATTTCCTCCCCGAACGCCGCCATCGTCGTGTTCGCCTGCGGGTCCGCATCTATGATACATACCTTTTTCCCGTGCAACCGTGCGATACCGGCCGCCAGATTCAGCAGCGAAGTGGTCTTTGCCACACCGCCCTTGTGGTTTACACATGCTGTCGTAATTGTTTTCATAATTTATCTATCTCCTTGATTATTACGATGTAAAGATACGCATTTTTGAAATATTTACCAAATATTTTTCTACATATTTACTTTATCAGTATTATACTTTAAATATATTTCACATTACATACTTAAATA